>JAESGC010000054.1_pt1 | contig 72376 bp, 64 predicted proteins | sample 9266221 | NCBI WGS metagenome assembly JAESGC01 (sample SAMN14515568, study PRJNA621660) | algae metagenome | isolation source: Trichormus sp. ATA11-4-KO1 and co-occurring heterotrophs from soil, at the... | place: Chile: Atacama Desert, Tarapaca Region | collected 2009-05-22 | reverse complement strand
CGCTGCTGCGGCGACGATAGTTTTCGGGTAGCCGAACGCCAAAATAGCTCGATGCCAGGTTTATTACTCCTAGAAAACCCCCCAGAATCTCTCTGGGGGGTTTTCTTTTTTGCTACTTTTACTACTGTTTATAACATTTGTCACTTTGAGCGATTGGATTCTCCCAAAGTGACAAATGAGGGATAAGCTTTAATATTTTCTTCTCTAAACTCATGTAGCTGTTTCAGGAACCATTAAGCAGGTACTGCTTGTTGCGTCTCTATGGGTTTACCTGTCAAACTAAAAGCGCGAACTTCAGTAATCTTCACTTTCACCAACTGCCCTTTCAATTCGTTGATGTCGCCAGTAAAGAAAGTCAAACGATTACCGCGTGTACGTCCCATTACCTGAGTTTTATCTTTGGAGTTTTGGTCTTCTACCAAGACTTCTTCAATGCGTCCAAAGTAACGCTGCGATCGCTCGGCTGCTTTGACGTTAACTAAATGGTTTAATCTTTGTAGGCGATCGCTTTTCACTTCTTCACTTAGTTGATTTTTCCATAAAGCAGCTGGTGTCCCAGGACGTGGCGAATATGCTGCTGTGTTCAACAGGTCAAAGCCAATATCTTCTACAAGTTTCAGGGTATGTTCAAATTGTGCTTCTGTTTCCCCAGGAAAACCCACAATCGCATCGCCACTAATCGATGCATCGGGCATATACTGGCGAATAGTATCAATAATCCGGCGATATTTCTCATGGGTATAACCCCGCGACATCGCTTTCAATACTTCGTTGTCCCCAGATTGAAAGGGAATATGGAAGTGTTCACAGATTTTGGGCAAATCGGCACAAGCTTGAATTAGTCTCTCAGTAAAATAACGCGGGTGACTAGTAGCAAATCTTAACCGTTCAATTCCTGGTACATCATGCACATAATACAGTAAATCTGTGAATGTATACAGATGGCGACCTTCTGGGGTTGCACCCGGCAAGTCTCTACCATAAGCATCAATATTTTGACCGAGTAAGGTAACTTCCTTGTAACCTTGCCGTCCGAGTTCTACCATTTCAGCGCGAATAGCTTCCGGTGTACGGGATTGTTCTACACCACGGACATTGGGAACTACACAATAAGTGCAACGTTCATTACAGCCGTAAATTACATTCACCCAAGCAGTAACTTTGCTGTCTCGTCGCGGTTGGGTGATATTTTCCATAATGTGAACTGGCTCAGTTGCTACAACTTGGTTCCCGTCTAAAACCGATGTCAACAAATCTTGGAGACGGTTGGCATGTTGCGGCCCCATTACCAAGTCCAATTCTGGCACTCGTCGCAACAAAGTTTCTCCTTCTTGCTGAGCAACGCAACCAGCAACAATTAATGTTAAATCAGGCTGCTCATGCTTGCGCTTGGCTTGTCTACCGAGGTAAGAATACACTTTTTGTTCGGCATTGTCCCGAATTGTACAGGTATTGTAGAGAATCAAATCTGCATTATTAGGATCTTCCACGAACTCAAAGCCCATATCTTCTAAAATACCAGCCATGCGCTCTGAGTCGGCTTTATTCATTTGACAACCGAAAGTAGTAATGTGATAGCGGCGTTTAGAAGTGGTCATGGGCAATTATGGTTAGTTGGTTTAATGTATATAAGCTTTACTCCTATTCTATTAAAGTATAGAAAAGGTAACCTGATTGAGGAGGCGATCGCCCTGATGGTTCAAGAAGCTTTACCAACTGATATTGCTCCCGCACCAGACATTAGCCAGCTAGTTATTGAAGATGATACACCTGTGGATAACTTTCGCTCCGAAAAGCAACAGCGCTTGTTAACGGAAGTTTTATATAGTTCTTGGTTTTCTCCTAGTCATTCAGAGACATTTATCGCAGCTGCCAATGTGGGGTTATTTTATAGTATTGGTTTACCGCCACTTGTACCAGATATATTTCTCAGCTTGGAAGTTACCATGCCTGAAGACTGGCAACAAAAAAAGAATCGCTCTTATTTTGTTTGGGAGTTTGGCAAAGCACCTGATGTAGTCATAGAAATTGTCTCTAACTGTGAAGGTAATGAACTGGGCAATAAGTTGAGAGATTATGCCCGTATAGGAGTAGGATACTATGCTGTGTTTGATCCTCTGCAAATGTTAGGAGAGCAAATACTACGAACTTATCAGCTGGAAGTGAGACATTATATTGAGATGGAAACTTTTTGGCTGGCAGAGGTGGGTTTAGGACTGACTTTATGGGAAGGTGTGTTTGAAAGCAAGCAAGATATTTGGCTACGCTGGTGTGATCAAGAAGGTTATATTTTACCAACTGGTGCAGAACGGGCGAAAAATGCTGAACAACGCGCTGAGAAATTAGCAGCCCAATTAAGGGCGCTGGGAATTGAGCCTGACTCATGACATTTTGTTTAATGGGTGTCTTAGCGGTTTCAGAGTCAATTGTTTAACCACAAAGGCACCAAGACACCAAAGTTACTAGTATAAATCTACTCCTGACTTGTCGCTTCTGGATCTGCTTGGCGACTACGGCGTAACGAATTTCGCAAATTATTCTGACTTGGAGATGATGTATTTGCTGTGGGTCGTGGACGCCGATTTGCACTTGGTTGTGACTGTTGTGCAGAATTATTAGAGGTTCGCTGACGCCGGACATTGCGTAAAGACTCTCTGACATTTCTTTGGCTAGGAGTAGGAGTAGTCCTAGTTCCAGATGATGAGCCTGCGGCAGTGTTTTGTACAGGTTGGCGTGGTTCTCTGACTGGTGTTGCTGCTGCGGGTCTGGTGACTGGGGCTGGTTTAGCAGCTGGTGTAGTTTCTCGTCTGGTTCTGGGTTGGCTGGTGGTATTGGCCGCAGGAGTGCTTGTCTCAGATGGAGAACTGGGGCTAGATGCCGCTCTTTGGCGACTTCTCTCTCTTGCTTGCGCTTCTTGTTGTCTTTTCCGTTCTTGGACTTGGCGGTATCGCTGTGAACCTTGAAGAGCAAATTCGGTGGCTATGGACACTCCTTGTCTACCACCCTCTGCGGGTTTTAATTTCCAATTACGGGCTTGTCTCAAGGTTTCTTCGTCTAATCTGCTGTTACCACTAGAGTTAACAATCCGCACATTAGTGACATTACCTTTGGCATCCGTATCAACAGCTACCTCTACTCTGCCTTCAATTCCTTGCCGTTTGGCAAACTCTGGATAGCTGGCATTGCACTGGCTGCAATCTGCACGACCATTACCTGCACCCCTAGAATTACCGCCACGATTATTTTCTGACTCAGTTCTAATCTGTGGTGTTGTTGGTGCTGCCGCTATTGGCGGTCGCTTTACTCGTGTATTGTTAGTGCTGGGAGTACTTGCTTGAGGGACTGAATTTGTGCTACTGGGTTGATTTGACTCGACACTGCTAGTTTGACTTTCTCTAGAATCTCTTAGTCCGCTTAATGCTGCTCTAAGTTTTTCACTACCTTGATTTGTAGGAGGAGCAACAATTGTTGATTGTGATGATTGCGAAGTAAGTATAGATTCTAGCCTGGCAGCAATATCCTTTGGTGGCGTACTTGTTGGCTGTGGCTTCTCAGTGGCTACCTTAGTCTGTTGTGGCGGCGGTGGAACTACAGGCGATGGGGTAGTAATCTGTGGCTTGGACTCCAGGGCAATTTCACTTTTTCCCGGACTTCCTGGTGTCTCGTTACTGGTAATAATCTTGCTCGGTTCTGGTATTTTTATTTCTTCTGGAATCACTTCGGGTGGTTTTTCTGGTTCCTCAGCCGGAGTATCAATAATTGCCACCTCTATTGGTTCATCTATTTCCTGAGGCACTCTCATCAAAAAATTGCCTATGCCTGAGGACAGCACGCCGATATGTAGCGCTAGCGAGCCAATCAGACTGTAAATCAGGAAACTCCTGAGAGCCTCAACTTCTTGAGAACGATGTTCGACAGTAACGCCGGAAAAGCTCATAGTCTATTGCTACCTATTCTCACTAACCTAGACATATTAAAACGTACAGGGTGAAAATATCAAGTAAAAAGATAAAATTACTTGATTTAGTCTGGATTATGGTGTGTCCCAAGAAAGTAATTGCAGACATCCCAGAAAACTACTGTATATCAGAGCAATTATTCATACATAATTGTTGTTCTAGTCGAGAATTTTGTTGATTACAGCGCAAATATCCTGATTCTCAGGATTATCCTCGACCTTGATGGTTGGTTTTGCCATCATAATTTGTCACGAAATAAAGTTAAAATAGCACGACACAGCACTTTCATTTATGGGCATTTTGACACTTTTTAACCCTCACTTGATCTTTTACAAGAATAGAATAAGAGCGGAGCCTGTATGACACTCTATAACTATCTATAGATAGATAGAGGGTTATTAGCTGGTTTTGCAAAACTAAACAGCAAAAGTCTGTATCCGAAGTAGGCTTGTAGTATTTTTATGACTTCCCTGATTCGCTTTTTGATGTGCGCCCCTGACCACTACGATGTGGACTATGTGATTAACCCTTGGATGGAAGGGAATATTCACAAGTCTTCGCGCGATCGCGCCGTCGAACAGTGGCAGAAGCTATACCAAATTCTCAAAAAACACGCCATTGTAGATTTAGTACCACCCCAAATTGGTTGGCCTGATATGGTGTTTACTGCCAATGCTGGCCTAGTTCTAGGGGATAACGTTGTTCTTAGTCGCTTTTTGCATAAAGAACGTCAAGGAGAAGAGCCTTTCTTCAAAGAATGGTTTGAGGAAAACGGTTTTGTAGTTAATGTACTGCCTCAAGAATTACCTTTTGAAGGCGCTGGAGATGCGTTGCTAGATCGGGAAGGACGTTGGTTATGGGCAGGATATGGCTTTCGTTCAGAATTAGATTCTCACCCTTACCTAGCTAAATGGCTAGATATTGAGGTGCTGTCCCTACGGTTAATCGATCAGCGTTTTTATCACCTAGATACCTGCTTTTGTCCTTTAGCTGACGGCTATTTATTGTACTATCCCGGCGCGTTTGACTCATATTCTAACCGTTTAATAGAAATGCGAGTCGCACCAGAAAAGCGCATAGCTATTGCTGAAGCCGATGCAGTTAACTTTGCCTGCAATGCGGTGAATGTGGAAAGTATTGTAGTCATGAACAAGGCGAGTGATGCTTTAAAAGCACGCTTGGCGGCTGTTGGTTTCCGAGTGATTGAAACGCCTCTGACTGAATTTCTCAAAGCTGGTGGTGCAGCTAAATGTTTGACCCTACGCGTAACAGAACCACTACACGCAGAAATCCACGCCAATGTATCGGTAGAAAGTCGCGTTATTCGGATAGAAGGGCATTTGCTCGACTCTGGTTTGATTAACCGCGCTTTGGATTTGATTGTGGATGCTGGGGGAAGTTTCCAAGTATTAAATTTCAACTTGGGAGAACAACGCCAAAGCACTTCAGCAGCTGAGGTGAGGGTGTCAGCGCCTTCTCATGAGGTGATGGAAGAAATCATCTCCCGGTTGATTGATTTGGGTGCTGTAGACTTACCCCAAGATGAGCGAGATGCCAAGCTAGAACCCGTGATCCAAGCTGGGGTAGCTCCTGATGATTTTTACGTCAGTACAATTTATCCTACAGAAGTGCGGATTAACGGTGAGTGGATTAAGGTACAAAATCAACGCATGGATGGGGCGATCGCTATTACTCAAACCCCCAACGGTATACTAGCAAAGTGTAAAATACTCCGTGACCTAGAAGTAGGTGAACGGGTAGTTGTAGACGTACAAGGTATCCGTACCATCCGTAAACCTGAATCGCGGGAACAGCGTAACTCTAAAGAATTCAGCTTTATGTCGGCTGGTGTTTCCAGTGAAAGACGTGTGGAGTTAGTTGTTGAGCAAGTAGCCTGGGAATTAAGGAAAATTAGAGATGCTGGCGGTAAAGTAGTCGTCACAGCAGGGCCTGTGGTGATTCACACTGGCGGCGGCGAACATCTAGCGCGGTTAATTCGGGAAGGATATGTACAAGCGCTGTTGAGTGGTAATGCGATCGCAGTTCATGACATCGAGCAAAATATGATGGGGACTTCTCTCGGTGTGGATATGAAGCGGGGTGTGGCTGTGCGTGGTGGACACCGTCATCACTTAAAGGTGATTAATACTATCCGGCGCTATGGCAGTATTGCCAAAGCTGTAGAGGCGGGAGTAATTAACAGTGGCGTGATGTATGAGTGTGTCGCTAATAATGTACCTTTTGTGTTAGCTGGTTCGATTCGGGATGATGGGCCTTTGCCTGATACTCAAATGAATTTGATTCAGGCGCAGGAGGAATATGCCAAACACTTGGAAGGTGCGGAGATGATTTTGATGCTGTCATCAATGCTGCACTCGATTGGGGTGGGGAATATGACTCCGGCTGGGGTGAAAATGGTCTGTGTGGATATTAATCCAGCTGTGGTGACTAAGTTAAGCGATCGCGGTTCTGTGGAATCAGTGGGTGTGGTGACTGATGTGGGTTTGTTCCTCAGTCTGTTGATTCAGCAGTTGGATAAGTTGACAAGTCCCTATGTTGCTAATGTAGGTTAAGAAATGTCTCACGCAAAGGCGCAAAGGCGCAAAGAAGAATGGCAAGGGTAGCTTTTCAAGATGAGTTGCAGATTAATTGGGTCAGTTTCTTTGCTGACTTTCTGTTGGTGGGGATGGTTTTTGGCCCGCCACTTGCTCCTTTTTTGGCTGCGTCTGATGTGTCTTTGCTGGGAAGGATTGCGGACATTATTTATTTCATGGGTAATCATGTGTGTCCGCAACCACATATGGGTTTGGATTTAGTTCCCCCGTTTATTATGGCTGTGTGTATGCGCTGCTATGGTACGGTGACGGGGTTGCTAATTACTCGGTTGTTGTATGGGGTGACTGGTGGTAAGGGTTTTTGTTGGTTGAGTCAGTATGGCTGGAATGGTGCGGCGCTGGCTAGTGTGCTGATGATGGCTTATCCTTTGGAATTGGCAGCCCAGGTGTTTGGGTTATGGGATTTTAATAATTATCTGGTGACATCGTTTGGTTTGATTACGGGTTTGGCTTGGGGTTTGTTTACTATGCCAATTTTGCATGGATGGCAAGATGGGAAAAGTCATAGTTTCATCAGATGAAAATGACTCAATTTTTTATCAACTCTTTCAGAACTTTCCCAGTATATTGAATGTTTGTAATAAGTGACTTAAAGCAAACCAGAGTATATAAGTTAGCGCCGCGAAAGCTGGTTCCACCTTGAGAAACAATACTAATTGCTAAGGAGCAAACAAAGAAGTATTTTTTATTACCATTTGTGGCTTGCCAGCCTACGTAAAAACCCAAAGCGATCGCTACTAAACTTATGCCAGCCATGAGATATGCTGAAAATTGCGATCGCACTCCCAATAAAGCACCCAGTACAATACCCATTGTCGCTGTGAATACTGTGAGGGTAATAGTTCCAGACAAAGCCATGATTCTCACTACCCATATTCACACCAGCAATTGAGCCAGCTAAAGCCAGTGCCGTAAATTGTGTACCCAATTTATCTCCGGTTTCATCAATAATTAAATAGTGACACAACAGGGTTATGTTTCTATTTTTATTTCCGCCCATCTATTCAGTGCATTGACATCTGTAATCGTTTGTTAATCTCGTTCCAGTTGACGACATTCCACCACTGTTTGAGATATTCAGCACGACGGTTTTGGTATTTGAGATAATAGGCGTGTTCCCAAACATCATTACCCATAATGGGAAAACTACCAGATGTCATCGGACTATCTTGGTTAGGCGTACTAGTAATTTCAAATTTATTGTCAGGAGTGCGAACTAGCCAAACCCAACCACTACCAAATTGTTTTGTTCCCGCATCATTAAAGCGCTGTTTAAAGGTTTCTAAATCACCAAAGTTATCGTTAATTATCTCAGCGATCGCACCTGTTGGTTCACCACCACCATGATATGTCATAATTTGCCAAAACATTGTGTGGTTAACATGTCCACCGCCGTGGTTACGCACAGTCGTCATGATATCTTGTGGCAAACTATTTAGCCCCACAATCAAATCTTCAATATTCTTTGAATGTAGTTCTGGATGTTTCTCCAAGACTTCGTTTACTTTACTTACATAAGCTTGGTGGTGCTTATCATGATGTAGCCGCATAGTTTCAGCATCAATATACGGCTCTAAGGCATCATAGTTATAAGGCAAAGGGGGAAGTTCAAATGCCATAAGGTTAAATCCTAGGATGAGTGCTTCCCACTTTCTAACGAATTTAACAGCTTTGATACCTATATCATTAGTCGTATTAATCAAATAATTGGCATGATTTTTATCATGGTGAGTGGGTACTGACTCACCATTATATTTAACTAGAAACTCACATCAAATCGTACTAATTACAACTGAGATAAACGCTGTTGGTAATAGTTAACAATTTGTGCTGCGACTTCAGCCACACTTAGACCGTCGGTTTGCATTTCCACTGCATCTGCTGCTTTTTGCAGAGGGGAAACTTTACGGGTGCTATCTTTCCAGTCACGTTCAGCAATGTCCCGTTTCAACTGTTCTAAAGTAACTTCGGGTTGACCCTGTTTTTTAAAGTCTTGCTGACGGCGACGGGCGCGTTCATTCACAGAGGCGGTTAAGAAGATTTTCACTTCGGCATCGGGGAATACATGCGTCCCAATGTCCCGACCTTCAGCCACTAAACCACCTCTCTTACCCCAGTTTTGCTGTTTTTTCACCAGTGCTTGACGCACAGCACTCTGTGCGGCTATTGCCGATACTTGAGATGTGACCTCAACGGTGCGAATTGCCTGGGTAACATCAGTATCATTAACCCAAACCCTAACTGGAGATTGCAAATCACGACTGGGAGTAAGTTCAATATTACACTGGTTGGCTAATTGGGCGATCGCACATTCATCATCAATGGCAATACCCTGTTGTAGCACTAGCCAAGTAACAGCACGATACATAGCGCCTGTATCTAGATACACTAAACCCAGCTTGGCTGCTACTTGACGAGCCACCGTAGATTTACCAGCACCAGCTGGCCCATCAATGGCGATGATGGGTTGGCGATCGCTCAAGATGGTATTATCAATCAAACGTGTAGAACCAAGACGAGCTGCGATCGCCAGCATTCCTTCCTCCTCAACTGTTTCTAAAGACATTAACGTAGTCGGTTCAACCAATTCAATATATTCCACGAATAGAGTACTAACCTTTGCCAATTCTTGCTGTACCACTGCTATCAGCTTGCTTTTATCACGAATACCTGCCTTGAACGCAGCTTCTGCTTGCGCTAAGCCTCGATATAAAGCCGTTGCTTGCTCTTTTTCCTGTGCAGTCAAATATTGATTGCGAGAACTCAAGGCGAGTCCCGACGCTTCCCGCACTGTAGGACAAGCAACAATATCTACTGGCAAATTTAAGTCGGCCACCAACCGTCTAATAATAGCTAGTTGCTGACCATCTTTCTGTCCAAAGTAGGCTCGGTCAGGTTGTACCAAGTTCAAAAGCTTGGTCACAATCGTAGCCACACCCTGAAAGTGACTTAGCCGAGAACGACCACACAAGCCTGTTATCATAGCAGATGGCGGTGTTACTTGTGTAACTTTAGATTCTTGTATACTTTTCTGAGGAACACCCATTTCTTCCGGAGTCGGTGCAAAAATTGCATCCACCCCTGCCTGTGTGCAAAGTTGTTGGTCTTGCTCTAAAGTACGTGGATAACGTTCATAATCTTCATGTGGAGCAAATTGCAGGGGATTGACGAAAATACTGACAATCACCGTGGAATTTTCTTGCCGCGCTCTTTCAATCAAGCTTAAATGACCTTGATGCAACCCTCCCATCGTTGGGACTAGACCAACAGCTGTCTGATACCAGCTAGCCATTTCATCTATTCCCAGTTCCTCTGGAACCGTAAGCTTATTTTCTGAGCAGCGTTTAGTTAAATAGCAGCGTAAAGCTGCGACTGTTGTCAGCAGGCGCACAAAATTCCCCTAGTTCTTTTTAAGCCTCTCACCCGTTAGTTTATATCTGAAATAGGGGGAAGAAACACTTGAACTAGGGGAATTAAGAATTGGGGGGATGCGGAGATGGGGGATGGGGAGATAGTTTGGCTTTAATTTTTCTTGTCCCCTTGTCCTCTGATCCCTGATTTTAGAAAAACTTGAAGTACCTAATGATTAACGACCCAGGACTTCAATCTTCACAGGTGCTACACCACTACTGATCATGCCTATAGATCGAGCTGCACCAGTAGATAAATCGATCACTCGACCCCGGATGAATGGGCCACGGTCATTGATTCGCACCACGACAGAACGACCATTGCGGGTGTTGGTGACCCGGACTCGCGTCCCAAAGGGTAAACTACGATGGGCGGCGGTCATGGCTTCTGGATTAAACCTCTCACCAGTCGCAGTTGGTCTGCCAGCAAAATCCCGACCGTAAAAGGAAGCTATGCCTTGAAAACTAAGTCGCACATTGGTAGCAATTTGTTGTGCTGGCTTGGGCAAGGAAATTGGTGCGCGTACTGGTAAGTTAGCAATTTCATTGATGGGAGATGCATTGCCGATGAGTCTCCGCAAACGATTGGTTGCTTGCAATGCATCTTCTGCGAGATTTTTGGTGGTACCTGCTAGCCGGGTATTTTGATTAATTTCCACCAATTCTTGGTCATTGATTTTGATCGTATAGCGAGCTTCCTTGGGAGGAGCTTTGCTAACGCTTGGTTTTTGTTGGACAGAGGCGTTTTTGTTCTCTACTGGATTGGTAACTGTAGATTTGTTCTCGCCCTTCCAACTAACAGTAATCTGTTCGGCATCCATACCGTTTCGGACTAGCTGGTTGATATTAGCTGCTATTAAACCAGCTCTATGCACCGGGTCATCTTGAGGCGAGCTTTTTTGATTTCTCGCATTTGTTAAATTCCCCACACTGGTCAATTTGGCTGAGTCACCAGCAATAAGGGCATACGATTGTACGCCCTCATTATCTCCAACTTCTCCAACTTTCGTATCAACACTCGCAACTGGCTGAGAACTTAAAAAGGTGAGAACTGGAATATTTTTGATAAACAGGGTTGCCGCCTTCCGACCTCCAATATTGTGAGGATGAATGTTTGTAATCACAGCATCCGAGGTACGTTTCCCTGCCGAGGATTGAAACTCTCCTACTTTGACTACATCACTAACTGATGATTCTTGGGAAACTGGAGTGGTTTCCTTTGCCTTAGTAGTTTGAGTGTGACCGACTAAGGGCATCCCCAAAGCAGTCAGAAACAGGGCGACAATAGTCCACAAATATCTTTGATTCATGCGTCCGATTTTAAAGCGACTGTAGAACAGCAGTTTCTTAGTTCGTGGGATTTTGTGTCACAGAACATGACGTATTCCTAATAACTCGAACTTGTTCCGCTTTCACTTTTTGTTTATAACTGCAACAGACTAACATGAACTTCTTAGCTTGGGGATCAGGGTTTTAGCGTAGATAATCATAACTTCATCAAATTCTGATCCCAATTTCTAGGGTAAAACCTTTTGTAAATGCGGATTTCGACTATGTAACGTTTTTTTCGTTTAACAAAATTTTTCATATGAAAATTTAATATTTTGCTGATTTTTAATTAGCTGTAACTCTCCTGATGCAAAACTGTATTTAAAATAACATATAAAAAATTAAAATCTTACCTATAATAATTTAATATATTGGAGAAAAAAACCACCATAAATGATTAATTGTATTTAGTTTATAAAATTTTTAAATTTTAATATAAACAAGCGGTATCAAGACTTACAAATCATAGATTTTTTAAATGAGCTAGTATTGTCCATTTTTGATTAACTTACTTTTATTACATACTTTATGCGTAAATACTTTGAAAATATTCAAATTTATTTGTATTATAAGTAACAAGTTTTATTAGAGTTTATACTTAAACAAGTATAACAATAATGTAGCTAAAAATTTTTTACTAGCAAAGTAAAATTGATGATGAGACTATTAAAAATAGCTTCTCAGGCATGGGTAAATAAGTTAAGGTGTAATAAAAATCACGTATAATTCCGCTTGCCATATTTAATAAAGTATGATTTTTCAGAGTAAATTATCAGCCTTATGGCAAACCAAACACATCTAGGAGATTTAGAAGTAGTCTCATCGCCATTTTTAACTGTTCTCAATGACTTGTATTCCAAATACAAGACACTAAATGAGGGCACATTAGCAAACTATATTCCAGAACTAACGAAGGTAAATCCGGAATTATTTAGTATTTGCCTTGTGACTGTAGATGGACACACTTACGAAGTTGGGGATTACCAACAACTATTTACTATCCAGTCTATTTCTAAAGTGTTTACTTACGGACTCGCCTTAGAAGATCATGGAAGGGATTACATTTTAACTAGAGTTGGCGTAGAACCGACAGGGGATGCATTCAACGCGATTATGCTGGATGAGCAATCAAAGCGACCTTATAACCCAATGGTAAACGCGGGAGCGATCGCCACTACTAGCTTAATTAAAGGATCTGGCCCCACAGAGCGTCTTAACCGAGTTTTAGAGATGTTTCAAAGATACACCGGACATGATGCATTTGTTGATATATCAGTGTTTACATCTGAACGTAGCACGGGACATCGTAACCGCGCTATGGCACATCTGATGCTCAACTTTGGCATGATTGACCAAAATATCGAAGAAGCGTTGGATCTTTACTTTCAGCAGTGTGCTGTGATGGTGAATTGTCAAGATTTAGCTGTGATGGCGGCTACCCTGGCTAACAAAGGTATTAACCCCATCACAGGTGAACAGGCGGTAGATAGCCGTTATATCAAAGATATTCTTAGCGTCATGTACACCTGCGGCATGTATAACTTTGCAGGTGAGTGGGCTTACACAGTTGGCATTCCTGCTAAAAGTGGTGTTTGTGGTGGGATTATGGCTGTTGTCCCTCATAAAATGGGCATTGGCGTATTTTCGCCACTGCTAGACGTGCGTGGTAATAGTGTGCGGGGAGTTAAGGTGTGTGAAGAACTTTCCCAGCAGTTGGGGTTACATCTATTTGAATGTTCCACGAATGAATCGAAACTTTTAGATACTTTACAAGAAGTTGACAAAACCTGAGCTTTGGTGTGCTGTTTTGATTTGCAATGAACTTTCAAAAGTGCCATATACTGAAAATAAATTTGCCAAATACCTTATTTTCATAACTGATTATCTATGTTTATTCGGATTCGCTAGTAACGTCTCGTAACCCCCTTATCAGTTGCAACAGACAAGTAAAGCATCTGTCTGATAAACTTTTGTGCGACTGGGTAAAAAATTTTTTGGGTTACGAGGCTTCTTTCATGCCAATTAAGTCCAGCAAATTCATGAAAGAGATACCTAGTTATGAGTCCAATAGTTGTAGTTAACTTTCCAAATTTCCATTTCGACTATTACAGCATTATTCTCCACAGAACGAAGCCACAAGTATTAATGCTAACTGACGAAAATGGCTGGTCTTTGCCGTGGTTTGTGCCTTACGAGCATCACTTTGGGGTTGTAAACCATATAAATCAAGCGATTAAAGCACAATTGGGAATGGATGTAACTGTGTTGCGCTGTTTTTATGAAGATTACAGCCTAGAAACCAAAACTGGGTGTAGGACGTATGCAATGGAAAATCACTCTCCATTGTGGACACCACCTCAAAATGCACGTTGGTTTGGGTTTGAGGATTTAGATAGTGTCGAATTTATTAAACCTAAAATTCGCCGAATCCTTGATGCTTGGTTTGCTGAAATTAGCAAAAATAATATTCCCGAGAAACGAGTTCCTTGGGCGAAAATAGGCTGGTTTGAAAAAGTAGTGTCCTGGATTAATTCACAAATTTATTCCCGAAATATGAATGTAATTGCTCCAATTGAACAAGTGAAATCTCAAACTCGTTCTTGCCTTTTAAAAGTCACTACTACATCTGGAAATATTTACTTCAAAGCGACGTTTGGGATATTTTATAATGAACCTGCTATAACCAATTTATTATCTGAATTTTATTCCAAAAACTTGCCAGATTTGATAGTCATAGAGACACAACAGCACTGGATGTTAATGACAGAGTTTGGTGGCAAGCATCTGGGGAAAATCACCGATATTACTCAATGGGAAGAAGCACTTAGTTTGTTTGCTAAGATGCAAATTCAGGCTGTTGCTCAGATAAATAAGTTATTGGATATTGGCTGTCCTAACCGAGGTATAGAGCGTCTCGTTAGTCAAGTTGAGCCACTATTAGCAGACACATCCACATTACTAGTGCCACCAAATAATCCACGTTTTTTAGAATCTGAGATCAAGAGATTAAGCTTTTTAGCTCCTGAATTAATAGCAATGTGTTATGAATTAGCAATGTGTGGTATACCTCAAACTTTAATACACGGCGATTTTCATTGCGAAAATGTGATTGTTACTGATGAAAATTTTATCTATTTCGATTGGTCTGATGCCGCAATATCTCATCCCTTTTTCGATGTAATTTTATTTTTGCAAGATATTACACATCAACTTCCCGATGTAACTGATGTGCAAGTACGTTTACGTAATGCTTATCTAGAACCCTGGACAGTTTATATGCCGATAGAGCAACTAATTTCTGTGTTTGAAAAAGCACAACCTATAGCTGCTCTTTACTATGCTGTTGTTAGTTATGAAGTTACTCAAAATCTCGAAGCTTCTCATAGATGGGAAATGGAAGAAGCAGTTTCCTCTTGGTTGAAAATCTTGCTAACACAAATCAAACCAACTACATAAAATGTAATTGCTCACTGAAACAAACAAGCCTGTCACACTGAAAGCGTCGCTTAGCCAAAGACTATATACCCAACATCAGCAGTTAGCAAGCGACGCTTTTGCTCAAATCACATTAATCATAATTCCCGCACTCTCATTGGCCAACCTATCAACGGCGCATACAGCATAGGTTCCCGCTTGTTGCACAGTGGCAAAAGTTGTACCAGCAGACAAAACACGCTGAAGTATCCATGTATCCCCAGTCTGCCGATATAACGTCCAGGAACGAACAGGCTGATGATCCCCAGGTTGCCAACTCAGTCTGCGATTATTGACTTGCAATTCTTTGGGTGATGGTGGTGCAGCTGCATTCTGCCATGACATAGTAGGTACTATGGCGGGACTGGCATAAAGCGAATTTTGGAATCTGTCAGAAATGCCCTGACGATTTTGATTGATAGAACTCATGCTGAAAAAGATATTCCCCAGTGACAAGTTTCCTGCTAGGTTGCGAGTAATCTTGACTTGTTTGTCAATTTCCTCATCTTTCCATGCCTTGCCATCGAGTTGACTAATATTGTTACCTACATAAATATGTCGCTGCTGGGGATTAATTTCTGTCCACCATTTGAGCAATACAGGGTAACTTTGTCCAGGTTGATCGGTGCGCCAATAGAGTTGGGGAGCTATATAATCAATCCAACCTTGCTCCAACCATTTTTTAGCATCAGCATAAAGTACATTATAGGCATCCAAGCCAATGATTCCTAGTGGTTGCCCTGGGCGATAAATGCCAAAAGGACTAATACCAAATTTCACGTGGGGCTTTGTTGCTTTGATTCCCTGAAATAAACGTAGCACCATTTGATTGACATTTTCTCGCCGCCAGTCAGCTAAGCCCAGTCCACCACCAGATGCCCTATAAGCTGCGTAAGTTTTATCATCGGGGAAAGACTGACCCTGGATAGGATAAGGATAAAAATAATCATCTAAGTGAATGGCATCGACATCATAACGCCGGACAACATCCATAATTACGTTGTAAGCTCTGTCTTGAACAATCTTAATTCCTGGGTCCATCCATAGTTGATTGCCCCATTGGTAAACTACTTCGGGATTTATCACGGCTAGGTGGGGGCGAACATTGGGCGCAGCTTTGATGCTAGTTTTAGCGCGGTAGGGGTTGAACCAAGCGTGAAGTTCAAGATTCCGCTTGTGACATTCAGCGATCGCAAACTCTAACGGATCGTAAAATGGTTCTGGTGCTTTACCTTGAGTTCCTGTTAGCCAAGCACTCCAAGGTTCTAACTGGGAAGCATACAAAGCATCTCCTTCTGGTCGCACCTGTAAAATTAGGGCATTGAAATTCAGTGTTTGTAAGCGGTTGAGAATTTCCAAAAATTCAGCTTGCTGTTGCGCCGCCGGGAGTCCGGCTTTGGCAGGCCAATCACTATTCCAGACTGTGGTTACCCACGCTCCCCGGAACTCTCGCTGATGATTTAGCCTAATGCTACCAGGCTGTGTGGGTTTTGGTGTGGGAGTAGTATTTGGCGGAAGTACGATGTAGTTAGAAGCAATCTTGTCAGCTCGACCCAGATACACTAAAGCTTGATAGACAATTACTGCCACCTCAGCACGAGTTGCGGCTACAGTTGGGTTAAGTAATTTTACATTCGGGTGACTAGCTACTAAACCTGTACTAGTAGCGATCGCGACTTGGTTTCTAGCATAACCAGCGATTTTATCCGCATCTTGATAAATTTGTGGTAACGCACTTAGCAAGTCAGGTTTTACCTGAGTGGCAATTTCTAAACCATTGACTATGGCCACAAAGACATCGCCGCGAAAAATCCTGTCATTGGGGCGGAAACGCCCATCGGGATAGCCGATGAGAAATCCTGCTTCGTAGACTTTTTTAATGGCACTTATCGCCCAGTGATTAGTCGGTACATCAACAAAAGGAACATATTGCCGCTTGGGAGTTCCCGTAAAAACTGCGCCAATGATGGCAGCAAACTCAGCGCGAGTAACTGAGTTATCTGGACGAAAAGTGCCATTCGGATAGCCATTCAAAATGCGCCGTGTTGCTAAGGCTTCAATGAATAGGCGGGCCCAATGATTTTGCACATCCGGGAAGCTGGTAGTAGTAGACACCATGATCTATTGCAAGTAGCTTGGCTTGATTCTAATATTCTTTGTTAATTTAGCAACATGCAAGCGATCGCGTCTGTGGTCTCGTATAAATTTTCACACTTGCACTACCTCGCTATTAAGACACTTGGCATTGCATATTTGCGGGATGTCTGCAAAGTTGAATATATTTGAAAAATTGGCGTTGCATCCTGGCGTATGAATGCCGATTTTCTTATTGATTTTTTTCGCTTACGATCTCTTGACTTTTAAGACAGTCGCTACAAGAATCATCCCTTCATTCAGCCACACCACTATTTTTGTTCTTTTCCCCTCTGCTCCCCTGCCTCATTCCCCCATCCGGTAACATAAAAATGACGCGATAGTAGTAAGATGCACAGCTTTATTCCCCCAGAACGCTTTTTTCCTTACCTGACTTGGACTGATGTCCAGGCTATGCCAAATAAGGAAAATGTGGTAATCATCCAACCAGTAGGGGCAATTGAACAACATGGCCCCCATTTGCCACTGATTGTCGATGCTGCGATCGGTATGGGAGTCTTGGGAGAAGCCCTGAAAAAACTGGATGCTAGCATTCCCGCCTATGCTCTACCCCCTCTTTATTATGGTAAATCTAACGAGCATTGGCATTTTCCCGGTACAATTACTTTGAGTACGGAAACCCTGACCGCAACTATTATGGAAGTGGGGGCAAGTATTTACCGTGCTGGGTTTAAAAAACTGGTGTTGATGAACTCCCACGGTGGACAACCCCAAGTTATGCAAATGGCAGCGCGGGATTTGCATGTCGAGTATGATGATTTTTTGGTGTTTCCTTTGTTTACTTGGCGTGTGCCTCATATTACTAAAGAATTATTATCTCCGAAGGAAGCCGCATTGGGAATGCACGCCGGAGATGCAGAAACTAGCATTATGTTGGCGATTTTGCCAGAACAGGTAAAGCTGGATCAAGCTGTTGCTGAGTATCCGCCAGAACAATCACAAAGTAGTTTACTAAGTTTGGAAGGTAAACTCCCTGTGGCTTGGGTAACGCGGGATGTTAGTAAAAGTGGAGTGATTGGTGATGCGACAACTGCAACTAAAGAAAAAGGCGATCGCATCCTCGAATCTGTATCTGATGGTTGGGTACAAGTTATTCAAGATATCTATGCTTTTGAGCAACCCCAACCCCGCTAATACGCAGAATCTGGTGTAACCGTTTTTATTTTGAATTTTGAATTGATTCATTGGGTGATCGCAAAAACGTTTGTACTCATTAGAGGTGTTGGATGCATTGGCTAAATGATGCAGAAGCAAGAAAAGCAGCCCTAGCAGATACCTTAAGAGCAAAAGCTTTTGGCATCACACCGGAAAATGTCGATGAAATCATCCAAGCGCGATCGCGTTTATTTAAATCTGTACTACCAAGTTTTAGCCGATTCTGCCAAACCAAGCTGCAACTTTCACCTCAAGCCATGTTAGGTGTGTTGTGGGACTTGTGGTTACCTCTGGGGATTAAACTTGCATCGCATCGCCAACAGTTGGAGCGTCCCTTGATTCAGGGAATTTTAGGAAGTCAAGGTACAGGTAAAACCACCATGTCCCAGGCTCTTAGTCTCATTCTCCAGCAGTTGGGATATCGTACCCTGTGTTTATCCTTAGATGATTTGTATAAAACTTATAGCGATCGCTTGGCTTTAAAACAGCAAGATCCCCGTTTAATTTGGCGTGGCCCACCAGGAACCCACGATCTAGATATAGGATTCAATCTACTAGATCAAATTCGTCAGGGCAACAGTCCATTTAGTATTCCCCGCTTTGATAAATCTGCATACAACGGTGCAGGCGATCGCACTACTCCAGAAATTGTCAATGGTGTTGATATTGTTTTATTTGAAGGTTGGTTTGTCGGCGTGCGACCTATTAATCCCGATGTATTTGATCATGCCCCGCCACCAATTCTCACAGATGAGGATCAAGCATTTGCCCGTGATATGAATCATCAGCTAAAAAATTATTTGCCCTTGTGGGAGCGATTAGACAGCTTATTTGTGCTATATCCCATTGATTACCGTTATTCTTTGGCATGGCGTAAACAAGCAGAACAACAGATGATCGCTGCTGGTAAATCAGGAATGAATGATACACAAATAGAAGAATTTGTCAATTATTTTTGGCGATCGCTCCACCCAGAATTATTCATCCAGCCGTTAGTTAAATCGCCTTCATCTGTTGATTTAGTAATAGAAATTCATCCCGATCATAGTATGGGTGCAGTTTATGCAGGGGAGCAGGATAAATAATAATTCCTGACTCAGCAACGCCAGATGCTACAAGTCGGCAAAGCCGCCCAACGCACTGGCTCCTCAGCACTCAGCACTCAGCACTTTTTAATGGCATGAATTTAACGCGATCGCGTCCTTCAGTTTTTGCCTGATATAATGCTTGATCAGCCATAGCAATTATGGCTTGCAAGTCAGAGCCAGGCTGGGGAATTTCTGTAGCTACCCCGGCACTGATTGTGACATAAGAACTAACTTGAGAATTAATATGAGGGAATGCTAATTTCCTGACAACAGAGCAAATAGTTTCAGCAATGAGAATAGCTCCTTCCATATCGGTTTTGGGTAAAATTACAGCAAATTCTTCACCTCCATAACGGGCTACTAAATCCGCAGGACGTTTCACAGTATTTTTAATCGCTATGGCCACCTCTTGCAGACAGCGATCGCCTGCCTGATGACCGTAGGTATCGTTGTAAAATTTGAAGAAATCGACATCGCAAAGAATCAAAGAAATAGGCATTTGCTCTCGTGCCATTCGCTGCCACTCTTGGAAAAAATACTCTTCAAAGCGGCGGCGGTTAGCTACTTGAGTTAATCCATCAATAGTCACCAATCTCTGCAATTCTCGGTTAGCTGCTTCTAACTGTCGCTGAATTTGGGATTGCTGAATCAAGCGTCTTACCCGTTGGCGCAAAACAGGCCAGTGAATTGGTTTGGTGACAAAATCTATGGCACCCACTTCAAATGCCCGGTCAACTGATTCTTGATCATCAAGTCCTGTAATCATCAAAACTGGAGTGTGCTGACAACAGTCTAGAGCTTGCAGTCGAGTGCAACACTCGAATCCATCCATATCAGGCATGATTGCGTCAAGGAGGACAATATCGGGGTGCAGTTGCTGACAAGCATTTAAAGCTTCTCTGCCATTTTCAGCTTCTGCTGTTTGATAATCTTCCCTTTCGAGAGCAAGTCGCAACTGCATCCTAGTAAATTGTTCATCATCAACAATTAGAACTAAAAATTGGTCTGCTTTCAATCTGCCTCCTTCTCTAGTTCTATTTGCAAAGCAGTTTTAACTAGCTCATATTCCTGAGCAAGTTGTGAAAATATTTCTCCAATTCCTGCTAAGTTGTGACTTCGTCCCTTAACTTCTAGCTGCTTACAAAGTTGCGCGAGGATTGTGGCCCCGACAGAGCCACTGCTGGACTTGAGTTTGTGGGCTGTCTGCCATAAAGCCTGAGCATCTTGAGTTGTTACAGATGCGCCAATATCTTGTATGAGCTTGGGAGTTTCTGCTAAATAACAATTGAGCAGTTCCCCAAATGCCGACTGATCTCCTGCCAGCATATCCCGCAAAGATTGCAAAATTTTGGCATCAATTACTGTGAATTGAGAATTTACTCTAGGTCGGTATTTGCTGAGTGCTTGGACTAAATCTTCGATCTGAACTGGTTTGCTGATGTAATCGTCCATCCCAGCCGCCAAACAAATTTCGCGATCGCCCCGCATGGCATTGGCAGTCATAGCGATAATATAAGGGCGAGAACTAGCTTGCCATTGCTCACAGATTTTCTGACTTGCTTCTAGTCCATCCATTTCTGGCATTTGCACATCCATTAGCACTACATCATAAGGCTGGCGTTGCAATGCTTTGAGTACTTCTAGCCCATTGGCTGCTACATCTGCCCGATAACCAATTTTTTTTAGCATGAGTAGGGCAACTTTTTGATTTACTACTGTGTCCTCTGCCAAAAGAATTCGTAAAGGCAGTTGCTTTGCTAGATGCAGCGACAAATCAGGAGCATGACGATGAGAGATGCTAGCTTTAATCGGCTGATTACTCAAAACAGAGGTCAAGACATTATATAGCTGTGACTGTTTGACGGGTTTAGTCAAACAGGCAATAAATGGCAAATTACTCAATTGAGCGTAAATTTCCGATTTACCCACAGAAGTGAGAATCACTAAGGGCATGTGCTGACAGCCCAATTGCTGGCGAATCTCATTTGCTAGGGTTAGTCCATCCATATCAGGCATCTGCATATCCAGAATGGCAATATCAAACTGTATTCCCTTGGCAAGTTCAGCTAAAGCTTCCTGACCAGATTTAGCTGCTGTAGCCTGCATCTTCCAAGACTCTGCTTGCAAGCTGAGAATTTTGCGGTTGCTGGGATGATCATCCACAATCAACAACCGCTTACCAACCAGCCCATCTGGTGAGGTGCGCAACGCATCTGAACCTGAATTAGCAACTACTTGGGTAGTAATTGTGAAGTAGAAGGTGGAACCTGGGGCAGAATGATTGGATGCGCGCCATCCAGAACGGGGATTACCACCCACATAGCCTTGGCTTTCTACCCAAATAGTGCCGCCCATCATTTCACTTAACCTTTTGCTAATAACTAACCCCAGTCCTGTGCCTCCATATCGCCGATTCATGGAGGCATCTGCCTGCGCAAAAGGTTGGAATAAGTGTTTCATCTTTTCTGGGGCGATGCCAATGCCTGTGTCTTTGATGGTAAATAGAATTTTGTAGACGTTGTTGTTTTTTTTGCTTGTCAGTTGCCTAGCCTCAACACAGAGTATCACTTCTCCTTGTTGGGTAAACTTAATGGCATTGTTGAGAAGATTCATTAAGACTTGGCGTAGACGAGTTAAATCGCCCATAATCTGCGCCGGCACCTGAGGCTTGATTAAATAAGCTAGTTCAATATTTTTTTCCGATGCTTTTGGGGCTAAGAGGTCAATGACTTTCTCTATACAAGCTCTCAAATCAAAAGGTTTTTCTTCCAGTTCCAATTTGCCCGATTCAATTTTGGAGAAATCCAAAATGTCGTTGATGATGGTCAGTAAGGCATCTCCACTACTGCGAATTGTTTCTACAAAGTCTTGCTGTTGGGCAGTCAGATCCGTATCTAGCAGCAGCCCTGTCATCCCGATTACAGCGTTCATGGGAGTACGAATTTCATGACTCATCATCGCCAAAAACTCGCTTTTGGCGCGATTTGCAGTTTCTGCCTGACGTTTTGCCTGTTCCAGAGCGAAGTTTTTCACGGTGAGTTCTTCACGTTGGCGGGTTTCTTGCTCTAGCAAGTGAGCCTGGGCTAAAGCAATGCCTAGTCGCACAGCAACTGCCTCTAATAATTCAATTTCGTCTGGAATCCACTCGCGAAAATAACTGCACTGGTGTAAGCAAATGGCTCCATTCGGTTCTCCTTGATAAGAGGTACGAACCGACAGCATCGACTTTAACCCCATCTCTTGGCAGATGGGTGCGGTTGTTTGCATTAAAGGATCAACGTAGACATCTGGGGAGGCGATCGCCTGATCCTGGGATATCATCAGTTCAGTATGAGGATTACCAATGATGGGAATTTCTACGTTCAGCATGGAGGGGTAACCCAAGACTACGTACTGTGCTACTACAGGGATGCGGGGAATAGGGTCATTAATATAAGAGTGAATTAGACAGCGATGCACTCCAAAGGCTTTACCAATTTGAATGGCAGCCGTCTCTAAAATGCCTTGGGTATCGAGGCTCTGACGAATTTTCTGCGTGATTTGTTCCAGCAGCAGCGTCCGATTAAATTGGCGCTTGAGTGCATCTTGTGTTTGCACGCGTTCAGTAATATCTTTAGTTGAGCCAACCATCCTGACTGGATTACCCTGTTGATCCCATTGAGCTGTGCCATGTACCAGCACCCACTTATAATTGCCATCATTACAGCGCAGGCGATACTCAATCACATAATTGGGGATTTTTTGACTGAGATAATCTTGCCTAGTCATCATTACCCGGTCATAATCATCGGCATGAATCCGGCTCACCCAATCCTCATTACTACTGATGAATTGATGTTCTGGTTCCCCTACAAGTTCAGCCCACTTGGCAGAACGAAAAGTTTGATTTGTAATTATATTCCAATCCCAAATCGCATCTTGGTTGCCTTCAATCACTAGTTGCAAGCGTTCTTCTTGTTCTCTGAGGGCTGCTTCTGCTTTTTGGAGTTCGCGTAGCGCGGCTTGCCGTTCGCTAATATCATTTTGCACTCCCACAAAATGAGTTAATTGTCCGTTTTCATTATGGATAGGTGAGATACTCAATTCATTCCAGAAACAAGTGCCATCTTTACGGTAGTTGCGGAGAATCACTTTACAACTGGTTCCAGCTTGCAGAGATGAACGCAATTCATCAATTGCTGATTGCTGGATATCTTGGCCTTGTAAAAATCGACAGTTATGCCCGATGACATCAGTGGCGCTGTAGCCTGTGATTTGCTCAAAGGCTGCATTGACGTAAATCACTGGATTATTGGGAAGTCTGGCATCGGCAATCACAATTCCATTGCTGGTGGCTGCAAGTGCCCGTTCTCGCAATCTCAAGGTTTCTTCTACTAGTTTCAGGTCGGTAATATCAAACATGAATCCCCGTAAAATAGTAGGATATCCAGCTTCCTGAACTACATTTACAATGTCTCGCAGCCAAACAACTCGCCCGTCGGCTGCTAACATGCGGTATTCAAATTCGTGATTTTCGCCCCTAGTGATTGCTTCCTGGCAAAAATGCAAAGACTTTTCTCGGTCTTGCGGATGCAGATGACTAATCCAAAAATTTTCTTGATACCATTCATTGATGGGATAATCCAGTAATACTTCTGCTTGCGGCCCGACATAAGTAAATCGCCAGGTTTTCCAGTCTAATTCCCAGGGGATCACTTTAACGGTTTCTAATAACTGCCGCAGACGAGTTTCGCGCTCCGCGAGGGCGATTTCTATCTGTCTTTGTTCAAAGATTCTGTGAGCTAGTTCTTGATTGAATGCTGTTATTTGACAGCTACTCAATTTAGTAGCTTGAGCAAAATAGATTAATAAAGTTAGTGTTCCAGCTAGTAATAATCCAGCAATCAAGACAACTGTTGGTAGAGGCGATCGCAAGTTTTTTAATAACTCTGGAGTGGGGTAAACTTGCACACGCCAGTTGATTCCATACAAGTCGATTTTTACATCTTGCTGCCAAGAAGATGGTGGTGCTAGAAGTGGTGAATCATGACTGTAAATCAACTCCTGACCGTCAAAGACTCTCACTTTGTAACCCAATGGTAAATGGACAAGTGAATCCAGCAGGGGTTGAATCTGAAAAACTCCTAAGATAAATCCATCGAACTGATTTTTTTTCAGCAGAGGTACGTATGCTAACAATCCCTTGCCACCTTGGACAAGATTAACTGTACGACTAAAAGTAATTTGATGGCGATCGTGCGCTGTTTCTAATGCTTCCCGTCGCCGTGCTTCCTGGCTGAGATCAAGATTTTGGGCGGTTTCATTTCCCTCCAAAGGTACAATCCAACGTACCCGAAATGATGGGTCAACCCATTCAATGGCTCGATATCCTCTAAAGTCTTTTACTTGAGCTGCTGCATCTGCTTCCCATTCTGCGCGAGGAGTTCCGCCACGCATTTGCCAGCGTTTTTCCATGCGCTCCAATGCTAAAATGCGCGTTTTGAGTTCGTTAGTCAATTCTGTTTGCAGGGCGATCGCTTGTTGTTGTACAAGTTGTTCAATGTTGCTCTGCTCTTCAATTAGTAGTCTTTGCCATAGTATAATCACTGCAATTGAGACGAAAATTCCCACTAAAAGTGGCAACAACACTTGTTTGCTAAAAAAGTTCACAGATTTAAATCGATGATATCTGTGCCACCTACCCACTTCATTAATCCTCCAGAACTTGTCGCCCAGACTTTTAATTTATATTTTTTAAAGTCCCAATGGTAATGACATAATGATGGATTTCTTGATAGATAAATGTTTATTTTAAATTATTTAATATTTTATTTCCAAAAAAAATGATGGCACCAGTTTTTCAAAACTTTCAAATTTGTTGATTTTTGGCATTTAAAATTACTTAAGTATGTTGTTAGTATCCAGCTAATTAAAAATTTAAAAGCCAATTAATTATAATATTAATACTGTAAATTTATAATTATTTCAGCACATCCCCCGGCTGACAAACGGAGAAAGAGGCTGAGGGAGTGGAATTAGTATTTTTACTCAGCACTCAGTTACTGCGCTATTTCCTAGCCAGTTAGTTTTTTGTTACTGACTAGATTTTTCCCAATTTTTTAGCGGTGCTAACCAGAATTAACGTATATTGCCAACATTCATGGACTGCAACATTTTTTCTCGCTTCTTACGTGCAATCTCTTGCAAATCTACGCTTCTATCAGTCTCATCTACAATTTCACCAGTGATCACCTCCAGCACATCTTCTAAAGTAACAACACCAGCAACATCCCCATACTCATCAACCACCACTGCAAGATGTTCACGTGCTTCTATGAAATTTTTCAGCAGTTTATCTGCCCGAATTATTTCAGGAACAAAGTGAACTTTCCGAGCTAAATTAGCAATTTTTTCATTGTTTTTTCCTTCAACCATTGCTGTTAATAAATTCTGCTTTAAGGCAAATCCAATTACTTGGTCAATAGACTCATCAATTACAATAATGCGGGTATGTTGGGAGGCAATAATATCTTTTTTAGCTTCAGCAAGAGTTAAATTTCCCCATATATATGTCAGCATAATTCGAGGTGTCATCAGGTCAGAGGCTGTCACATCATTTAATCTAAACACTCGTTGGATCATTTCTGCTTCATCGCTTTCAATAATCCCTTCTTGTTGACCGATATTTGCTAGTAGTTTGATTTCAGCCTCATTTGTTGTTGGTCGTTTTTTGCCTTTCACAAAAGGCGTAGTCACATTTTCTATAATCCAAACCAAGGGTGTAAAAATAATAGAAAGTCCAGTAACAGGTAGGGCTGCCAGTAGGGCAATTGGTTCAGCATAACGCTCTCCAATTGTCTTAGGGATGATTTCACCAAAAATAATAATTAAAAATGTCAGTATTCCTGAAAATATCCCCAGCCAAATGTCTCCTAATACTTGAGTAGCAATATTACCTGTAAGAATACTGCCAACTATATTAAAAATATTATTCAGAATTACGATAGTCGCAATAGGGCGATTCATGTTTTCTCGAATTGCCAAAAGTGCAACTGCTGAAGGGTTATGTGATTGTGCTAATTGCCTGACTCTCAAGGGCGAAACAGAAAACAGCGCCGTTTCTGTACCAGAACAAAAAGCTGAACCTAAAATGACAACAAACACAATAATTACAAGCTGTAGCATAGAATTTCCCAAGTATGGGAAGAGAAAGTTAGGGCTAGTGATAGCTAACTAAGTCGCTATCTTTTGATTCTCCAGTGTACTACTTCCTATTCTAAGCTAGTGCAGGGAAGCTACGGATTAATGTCACATATGATACAAGTTAATTCACCCAAAACCTCGTGCTCCCCAACTGGAGGCTGGTCATAAAGTCCTCAATTAAAGAATTATATAACCTCATAAATAAAGATATTAGTTGAGTATTTTTTTAGGCTCAGGCTCAGAAGATGCGATCGCTTTGTGCCGATTACTTACAATGATGCGTCATCATAATTAAGAGTACATTTATCTATAAAATTCCCATGCAACAGCTATTTCCCGGAGAAGTCTTCGCCAACACGGCGGATTTTGACACAGGTATTCGCCAACTTATACCCCGATATGATGAAATGTTGCAGGTAATTACTCATTGTTTGCCTGCCAAAACTCATCGTTTATTAGAATTAGGCTGTGGTACAGGGGAACTAAGTCTTAAAATACTCAAACGTTTTCCCAATGCCGAAATAATTGCCTTAGATTACTCACCCCGAATGCTGCAATTTGCCGAAAATAAAATCACAGTAGCTGGACATCAACAACGCTGGACTGGGATACAAGGCGATTTTGGTGCATGGGCAAATAATCCAGAAAAGTTAAATATTGGTAGCGAATTTGATGCCTGTGTGTCCTCTTTGGCAATTCACCATCTCCATGATGAGATGAAGTTAAAGTTATTTCAGCGTATTGCTGTCAGTCTCAAACAAGGCGGTTATTTTTGGAATGCAGACCCTGTTTTACCAGAGTCACCTACCTTAGCAGAAGTTTACAAGTTGGCACGAGAGGAATGGGCTAGTCAACAAGGAACTAATTTAACAGAAGTTCGCGCCAAGCTAGGCACTAGTAGTACACAAGGATACTCTAGTCAAGACCAATTAGCTACTTTAGATACCCATTTGCAAATGCTGGCAACATCTGGATTCAAGACAGTGGTAGTACCTTGGAAATATTACGGTTTAGCTGTGTTTGGGGGAAGTAGGGAGTAGGTAGGGAGTGGGGGAAACGATTGTGACTTTCCAATAACTAATGACCAATGACTAATATTTACCCTACTCAGCACTCAGCACTCAGCACTCAGCACTCTTCATAAAGTTTCCCAGGCGGTTCCTTTGTAGCCATAATCAAAAATTTCCGGATGTAAAATTTCTGCCAAGATTTCCAGAGAATCTGCTAATCGTGGGCCTGGACGATTGAAGTAAGCATTGCCATCAGTAATGTAAACTCTGCCAGTTTGGGTAGCGTGGAGTTTTTGCCATTCTGGACGTTGAGTTAATAACTTGGCTTCTTGGCGAGTGCGATTTAAATCAAAGCCACAGGGCATAAATATGATGATATCTGGATTGCTGGTTATTAGTGTTTCCCAAGGTATGCAAGCCGAAGGTTTACCAATCACACTAAATAGTGACTGTCCTCCTGCCAAGTTCACTAATTCAGGAATCCAATTTGCAGCCGTCATTAAAGGCTCAGTCCACTCAATACAGGCAACGGTGGGTAGTTCTGTTAAAGATAGCCCTTGGATTTTTTGCTGACAAATTGTCACGCGAGCTTCTAAGTTCTCTAATACCTGAACTGAGTCTACACTAAAGGCGTTACCGACTCGCTCAATATCTGCCCACACATCCTCAAGAATATTTGGTTGCAAGGAAATAATTGCAGGTGAGGTATGGATAAGACTGGCAACAGCTTTTTCAACTTCTGGCAGGCTAACGGCACAGACATCACACTGATCCTGAGTGACAATGTGTGTGGGTTGTAATTGCTCTAAGACATCTGTTTTGATTTGATAAATACTTAAAGCGGATTGTAACAAATTGTTGACATCATCATGAATCTTGCGGCTGTGTGCATCAGAGTCCAAGCGTGCTTGGGTACAAACGGGGCGATTCTGAATTTCTGGAGGGTAGTCACATTCATGCGATCGCCCGACAATTTGCTCAGTCAGTCCCAGGGTTGCTAAAATTTCAGTTCCACTGGGAATCAAAGAAACAATTCTCACACTGCTATTTTTCATTGTGTCACCTCCAGAACAGCTGCTGTTATCTTAATTCTGACAAACTTTCAGCATTCGGGTATCTTTCTCTAGATGAATGCACTGCTGTTCTGATAGTCAGTATTTATAGCAGTTGCCACGTAGGTAAGAACATCAACCAATCATCAAACCCAGACACGAAGAGATTATCTAGCCTGTTCCCTGCAATACATAAGCTATGCAGTAATTATTTACTCTTAGGTATAAGTCTAATCTTTATTTTAAATATGCGTATGAAGCACCTTGTTTTCTGTCAATTTTTGGATAAAGCTGCTTTATAGATATCAAAGAATACGATCAATATCACATTAACAATTTACTGTTTTATGGTAATCATACAGAAGTTAGAGCATTCACCCTAGCAAATCTACCTTGCAAGAGTGATGCTAGTTTGGTATCTGCCATGTTAACTGATGTCAGTATCAAAGACATTGACTGCCACCTACTGTTTCTGCTAATTCAGACTCGCTAATTCCTGGAGGGTATAAATTTCACAGACTCAATAAATTTAGTTATAAGATTTGATGAATAAAAATATACTCTACGGTTGTGAAAAACCCTGTGAAGTAATTGTAGTTAATCAAGACGGTTCTACCTTTCCTGTAGACCTGCAAGGCAAAATGGTTTCTCCCCAAGGGCAACATATGCAAATGGTGGTAGTTAGAGATATTACAGAACATCAGCAAGTACAAAAGGCTTTGCAAATCAAAGAAAATGAGCGGCGAAAACAAAGCCAGACGCTAGTGCAGTTAGCTAGAAGCCAGACATTCCAGCAAGGCAATCTCAAAGCGGCGCTTAGAGAAATTACAGAAGCTGCGGCTCAGACACTCTTAGTGAAGCGAGTTGGCGTGTGGTTATATAAGGAAGACTGTTCAGCTATTGAATGCGTCGATTTATATGACGTTAGTCAAAAAGAGCACACCTGTGGTATGTCTTTTTTAAAAGCGAATTATCCTGCATACTTTAAAGCTTTGGAAGAAGAACGTAGCATTGCAGTAGATAATGCCATCAAGGACAAAAGAACCCAAGAATTATCCACTTCTTATCTTTCTGTATTTGGCATCGCATCCCTGCTGGCGGCACCAATTTGGCTTGGGGGTCGTTTGGTGGGGGTAGTGTGCCATGAACACTTTGGGGAGGTCCGCCAGTGGACTTTGGCAGAAGAAAATTTTGCAGGCTCGATCGCAGATTTTGTCACCCTGGCCATAGAAGCAAGCGATCGCAACGCTGCACAAGAGGCACTGCGACAAAGTGAGGCCCGATTTAGGGCAATTTTCGAGCGTTCCTCTGTGGGCATTGGGCTAATAGATATGAAAGCACAAATAGTTGATACCAACCCGGCACTGTGTCAGATGTTGGGATACAGTCGGGAAGAACTATGTGGTCAGCGCTTTATCAATTACATTGCACACCAAAAGGGAGATTTAGCGCTTTACAAACAACTAATTTCAGGAATGCGTGTAGATAATGCTGAACAGTTGGTTGACATACATCATATTGAGATGGAAAGACGCTTCCTGCATCAAGACGGTGGTTTAGTCTGGACTCACCTCTCTGTTTCCATACTGCCAGATTATAATGATGAACCTGAATTTTTCCTAGCAATTATTGAGGATATTACTGAGCGCAAACAAACAGAATTAAAACTACGTGCCTCGCAAGCAGCAGCAGAAGCTGGTAGTCGGGCAAAAAGTGAATTTTTAGCAACCATGAGCCACGAACTGCGAACACCTCTCAATGCAATTATGGGGTTATCCCAGTTGCTACAACAAGAAATGGTTGGCTCGCTCAATGATAAACAGAAGGAATATATAAGTTGTATATATAACAGTGGGGAACATCTGTTGACAGTGATTAACGATATCTTAGACTTATCTAAGGTCGAGGCTGGAAAAGAAGAACTATCTTTGTTGAGTTTATCAGTACCAGAGTTATGTAATTATGTTTTATCGACAGTACGCGATCGCGCTTTAGCGAAAGGCTTACAACTAACAAGTGAAATTGACCCAAAAGCAGATGTGTGCATCGCTGATGCACGACGCCTCAAACAAATGCTACTCAATCTCCTGACTAACGCCATTAAATTTACCCCAGTAGGTTACGTATCTTTAGCAGTCAAAAAAGTACCTGAAGGCACTAATTTCACGGTTTCAGATACTGGGATTGGTATTGACAACAATCAGTTCCAATTTTTATTTGAACCATTTAAACAACTAGACAGCCGATTAAATCGTCAGTACGAAGGCACCGGTTTAGGTTTAGCCTTGACACGCAAGTTAGCGCGTTTGCATGGCGGAGATGTCACAGTCGTCTCAACATTGGGTGTAGGCAGTCAATTTACTCTGTTTCTGCCAGATCAAAAGCATCACGAATAGCAAGCAATAATTACTGTTGTACAGAATCAGTTTGATGCGACTCCAAAACCCCACTGCGAATCATTAGTTGCGGCCATATTAACAAAAAAAATCCCATCCAAATAAAAACTGGTATGGAAACAAGAACTGTCAGCCAAATATTTTTAAATAATAACCAACTACTGCTAATCAGTATCACACCTGTAAGCAGTATAGACCAAGGCTGACACCACCAAGGTTTGTATTGCCAAGGACTTAAAGACTTTTGTTGAGACATTAGTTTTATTTGCTAAATTTACCTGATTCATATGATGTCCGCCAAATCACCCATGATAAGTCCTGTTGTAGCAGGGACTGAAGTCCCCACAAACAGGACTAAAGTCCTGACTACGAGCAAACATTTTTTATTTAGTTTGATTAACCGGACATGATATCAGTGCTGAGTGAACTAAAAAATGAGCGCGCTCTTGATCTAACAAATTTCTAGCGTTTCAATTGTGCTCTCCATTCTTCCAAGGAGATGTATTTATTATCCACCACATCTAGAGCTTCAATGACATCACCTGTATTCAAGACACGAAACCAATAAATCGTTGTATTGTGATCTGGCTCATCTTCAAATACTCGAACTGTGTAGTATGGGTTATTTGGTGTGGGATAACCATCGACGATCGCACCTACCCGGATCTTCCCTTGAGAAAGCCGTTGAATTTCTCGTGCTTTACGTTGTACTAGCGGTAGCTTCCAAACTAAATTAAAGGCTGTCTTTTCATCAATTTCTTTGGTAGTCTGAGAAACATTGACAGCAGTGGGTTGATCTAACTCTGCAAACAATGGTGAGGAATTCAGCCCTATCTGCAAATAGTTTTTGGGATTTTGGCTAATAGCTAACTTATCTGGCAATCCTATCAGCAAAGAAGCCATGACGGGAAACCAGATTAATTTGGCGATGAAGCTATTCTGAAGCATGTTTATTAAAGTTTTTGGCTTTTGTTCAAACATTGATTGTGTTTGGCAAATCCACAAATCGTCTTTGTAACAAATTGTAAAACAAAATTAGGCAAAATAAAGCTACATACTAAATATGCAATAATGTCAATCTTAGTAAATAAAAATTAATATTAATTTGAGTTCTATAACTACTAGCGTGACCAGACTAATTTAGTGTATAAAAATAATTATTGTAAGGTGGGCTTCTAGCCTGCCCAGAAAAGACATCTTGCCTGTTCCACAAGAAAATCATCTGCGCTACTTTAGCTGTGTCAATCCACTACTGTTAAAGCCTTTCAAAAAAAAGTGCAACTGAGCAAGAAACTTTTGCCTCAATTTCTTGCTTAGTTGCACTTTTTGCACATATCTAAAACTATATTTAGTTTTATCCACAGGTAATTCCTGTCTGTGGCATACTACCCTGATAATTTTTTATTTTCTCAGGCTGCTAATAGCACGCGGATAAGCTTAAATGCCTAAAAAATGAGCAAATTCTGGGTTATTTTACTTCACTAGCCTCAAACTTAGGCACCTTGCCTTTCTTAATTGCGACAATCACATCGAAGTGTGAGCAGTAAGAGAATGTGACATCGTTGGCTTTGTTATAAAGGTTAACAACTTGACCTGCACCACCGGATTGGATACCGATTGGGTCCAAGTCACCAAAAAAGAAACGACGCAGTTGATCGCCACTACCAATCTGTCCCTTACTCTTGGTAAGCAAGTCTAGTTTCTGTGCTATGGATAATTCTTCGGCTGCTGATGCCTGCACTAATGCAGGATTAATCACCTTGAGTGGTGCGTCCCAAACCGTGAAAAAACCAACTAAGGCAAAACTTGTGAGTAGAGGGGCGATTTTCATTTATGACTCCTGGTGTTTGAGTTATTCTGAATGTCCAAGAGTATGTCAGTTGTAACTGAAGTGCATCTGAATCTAAGCGATGATTTTCATGAGTTTATTCCTTGAGAAAATTTAGTTAATTCTCAGCATTTTCTCAGGCAATAATGGTATCTAAAATTTACTGCTTTATTTTATCTTTGTATAGTAACAAATAATTTTGATTAGGTTGATGTATGTACTTGATTTAACTGCGGGAAAAAGACAAAGGTACAGTACCAGGCGAGTGGAAGTCACTGCTACACAGGCTGGACGCAGAGCTGCTTTCCTCGGTGAAGGGTATCTGCATTGATATTTTCTTAAATTAAGGATACCTTGTGTATGAATAATATCATTGAAAGGAAATAAGTACCATGTGCCATAAGTGACTAAATGCACTATCTCAACCAGCAGATAACAGTACATATCATGGTGGGTATAATCCTTTGGGCATAACTGCTATCAAAGTAAAACGCCATAAACACTGGACACTGCTCATATTAATTTTCAGGAATTACTTAGTACGCAACTGAAGTTGCAATTATTCAAACTCTAATAATTCAAGGAGATATATCAATGGAAGATTCTACGGGGGAATTCCTCAACTTGGCAAAAATTCAGTCCTCTAATAGCACGATCAAAATCACAGAGGCCGATACTGAAACCATCGCGGAAATCCAAACTTTGCTTAACAAGACAAGTCTTTATACAGGTAAAGTTGATGGTATTGCAGGTGATTTAACCCAAAAAGCCTTTGCACAATTTAAAGAAAGTGTTTGGCTTGATTCTCCAGAATTGCTGGGGCCAACTACTGCTGCTGCATTATTGGAGATAGCAGAAGGACATAAAGCTGTTGATGAACAAAACCAGAAACTCACACCCTTACCCACATCAACTTTAGGCACTAAGACTGGTCGCGCTATGAAGTTAGTAACTGGTGTTACAGTTTACTGTAATGAATTGATTGTTCCTGGTGTTCCTTTAACTTGGGGTGAATTCACCAAAGGATGTGACCCCGAAAGAGCACCAGAGTCCAGAAATATTATTAATAATATGATGAAGACGGCTCAAGGGTTTGGGAAAATCCGCGATAAATACGGTAGTCCAATTGCTGTCACTTCCGGCTATCGTCCACCTGCTGTGAATCGGCGCATAGGAGGTGCTTCCCGTTCCCAGCATATCCAAGGATTAGCAATTGATATTTATCCCGCAGATGGTAACTTTGGGCGATTAATGGAAATTTGTCGCGCCTCTGATTGCACGGGATTGGGAAGAGGAATGCATAGAGGTTTCATCCATTGTGATTGGCGTCCTGGTGGCCGCGTAGTTTTTAATTATCCTTAATTCTCAAGAAAATGGTGAGAAATTCCTTTGATACTAAATTCTAAGTGAGGTTGTGTTTTATCAAGAATTGGTGTGACTAAATAAAATCATACATTTCCCTTTAAACTTTGCATAAATTCATGGCGAATTGAGGGTGGGAATTTAAACGCAAAGGATCGCCAAGGTGAGCGCAGAGTAACGCAAAGGTTTAATCAAGGCAATTTTTTTTCGCTACGAACTTGTGAAATTATGTACTTAGCTTTTGCATCTATTCAATTTCTGAGCGGCGGCTTTTGCTGCTCAGATTTGTTTTTGTGGTTTTTATGTTTAACTCTCCACTATCTCGCGTACTAGAGAGGCTAGCTTCTCTGCGCTATCGGGAACGGCGATCGCTTTTGCATTCTCGCCCATTTTGGCTAACTCTGCGGGCGATTGTAATAAATGCAAAACCTGAGTTTGCAATATCTCTGTTGTTAACTCCGATTGCTTAAACGTTAATGCTGCACCAGCTTTAGTAAATACGTCTGCATTATAAGATTGATGGTCTTCGGCCGCAAAAGGATAAGGAATCAAAATTGCTGGCGTTCCACATACTGCTAATTCTGTCAAACTCCCAGCACCAGAACGACTAATCGCTAAATTAGCTCGGTGTAACAATGCCGCCATGTTGTCATAAAACGGTAATGCTATGTAATTTGAATGCTTAAGACTATCGGCATCGGCATCGAGATCGCCTGTTAAATGTACTACATAAGCACCCGCATCAAACCAAGCTTTAGCTGACTGGCGCACCAACTGATTGACCGCAACCGCGCCCTGACTGCCACCAAAGACTACAATTAAAGGCACATGATCAGGAATGGGTAAATCTAACGATTTGTCAAGTCCTGCATCTAGGAATTGGGAACGTACAGGAGTACCCAAACAGACATTTTGGGACCGAGGTAAGTACTTTGCAGCTACGGCAAATCCTAAGGCTACCGCACTACACCAAGGCCCAAAAAAGCGAGTGACTTTTCCTGGTAAGGCGTTAGATTCGTGAAAAACCACAGGTAACCCAAGGGAACGCGCTGCAATGACAGTCGGCCCGGCAATATAACCGCCTGTAGTGAATACACCTTGAAAATTTCCTTGTTTCAGGATTCGCCTCACTTGCACAATTGCCGCAATGAGTTTACCCAAAATCCGAAATGTGGACAATCCAAAGCCTTGCTGAAACCCTTCAACTGCAATAGTATGCAAGGGATACCGTTTAGGGACAAGTTGAGTTTCTAAACGATTTGGGACACCCAACCAGGCAATTTCATAGTCTGGCAGTTTTTCAGCCAATGCGATCGCTGGAAACAAGTGTCCACCAGTCCCACTGGCAGCTATGAGTAATTTTATCGGTGCGTTTGCCATCAACACTCTACCGTTTAGCGCCTAGCTTAACTAAGATAAAACAATTTCCTGACGTTCTCTACTCAAATCAGTAAACTCTGACAAAATGACTAACATTACTGCCTTATTATTGATACACCAACGAAGATTTCCCACTGGCATCTGGTTAATTTTATCCCTGCTGACACTGGGTGTAACTAGTAGTTGGCAATCTGTTCAAGCCAGTACACCAAGGAATTTGCCACCCAATTCATCTCCGGTGGTAGACGCTAAACGAACAGAAACAATTACTCTGCGGCAACGGCTAATCGACTGGAGCGAAAGCAGAAAGTCTAACGGTTTATCAGAAGGAGTACAAGTACAGCGACCTGCTTCTCCCATTGTCTCCCAAAATGCACCTGCTGAATTAAAAAACCTCTTGACGCAAATTGATGAAGCAGCTAGCAAAGGCGATATCAAAGCAGTCATGCAATTATACAGTCCCAACTTTACTCATGGGGATGGATTAAATCGCCAGACTTTGGAACAATCCCTAACTTCTCTTTGGCAGCGACATCCCCAGTTACGATACAGTACACAACTGGAATCTTGGAAATCTGAAGGCAATGTTATTGTCGCTGAAACAGTAACCAATATTACAGGCTTACCTTCTGCTAACAGTAATAATTTGGCTCTCAATGCCACAATTAAATCCCGCCAGCGCATTCAAGATGCAAAAATCGTCAGTCAAGAAATTTTATCTGAACGAACTTTACTAACTGCTGGTAGCAAACCACCCCAAGTTGATGTGAATTTACCCCAGCAGGTGAAAGTAGGACAGCAGTATAATTTTGATGCAATTGTTCAAGAACCCCTAGGTGATGATTTTCTGCTGGGAACAGCACTGGAAGAACCTGTCCAAGCTAACAAATATCTCAACCCGACATCTGTAGATTTGGAATTGCTGACATCTGGCGGACTCTTTAAAGTGGGACGCGCACCATCTACCCCTGGTAACCAATGGGTTTCTGCGGTGATTCTCCGGGGTGATGGGATGACAATGGTAACTCAGCGTCTGCAAGTTGTGAAGTAGGGAATGGGAGAAAACAGGCAGAGGTGAAAGAACTTATATTTAGTAATCCCCTCTGCACCCCTACTTTCTTTTTGATAATTAACTCTTTAAGTAACAATGATTGCCTTACAAAATCAAATAATTTTAATCACCGGTGCAAGTAGTGGGATCGGTACTGCTTGCGCCAAAATCTTTGCCCGTGAGGGTGCAAAACTGATTTTAGCGGCGCGACGTGGGGAACGCTTGCAGCAGCTAGCAGATACACTTAATAAAATGTATGGTGTAGAGATTCATTTGTTACCATTGGATGTGCGCGATCGCCTGTCTGTGGAATCTGCTATTTCTAGCCTACCCCCCGACTGGTCTGAGATTGATATTCTCATTAATAATGCTGGTTTGAGTCGTGGTTTAGATAAGTTGCATGAAGGCAATGTTCCCGACTGGGATGAAATGATTGATACCAACATTAAAGGTTTACTTTACCTGACTCGCTATGTTGTTCCTGGGATGGTGAGTCGCGATCGCGGTCATGTGGTAAATTTGGGTTCCATTGCCGGACATCAAACTTATCCCGGTGGTAATGTCTACTGTGGTACGAAAGCTGCTGTCAGAGCAATTTCTGAAGGTTTAAAACAAGATTTATTGGGAACTCCTATCAGGGTAACTTCCATTGATCCTGGGATGGTAGAAACTGAATTTAGCGATGTCCGCTTTCATGGCGATACCGAACGCGCCAAAAAAGTTTATCAAGGACTTACACCCCTGACAGCCGATGATGTGGCAGATGTGATATTTTTCTGCATCACGCGATCGCCTCATGTAAATATCAATGAAGTGATACTTATGCCTGTTGACCAAGCCAGCGCCACCCTGGTTAATCGACAAAGTTTAGAATAAAGACATTTGCTCAAAATTGAGCTTGGTCATAATAATTCGTAATTATTACCCCACAACTAAAGCTAGAGGCTGGAAATAAGGAATAAATTCTCTTTATCTCCATAACCATTAATTACGAATTACGAATTACGAATTAGTAATTATTCGGTCAGGCTATGCAAAATACTACCAACACTGAAGATGTACTTGTGCTGGAGCCAGGACAATCGCCACCTGTGGGGATTACCACTCCGCCACGTCGTCCTAGGTGGGATGACACGTTTAAGTACATGGCAAATCCCGATCAATTTTGCCGTAAGTATCTGCAAGAGTACGGCCCCATATTTAATACAAAAGTTTTTGGTCGCACCACTATCTTTTTAGGTTGTTCTAGAGCCATTCAAATGGCATTTAATGGGGACTTGAAATATACAGAAATTGCTTTGCCAGCCACCACAATGGATATGTTTGGCGAGTATAGTTTATTTCAACGTCCTGATTTGCATCGTCAGCGCAAAAGTGCCTTAGCTCCTGGACTTACTGGTCGTGTACTTGATGGTTATACACCCCACATCAATAACGTGATTGTTCGTGGTCTGCAAAACTGGTCTACCCCCAGCCACATGGCACTATATCCGGCTGTGGAGCAGATATGTTTTGATGTCCTCACGCCTCTGCTACTAGGAGTCAGCTTAAATGATGCTGACCCCGCTACTTTCCAGGGGTTACCTATTACCTCTAAGGCAGAGTTAAAAGCTCTGTATAAGACCTACTTTGATGGCTTCTATGGATTATTTAAATGGCAGTCCCGTTTGACGAAATACGGGCGGGGAATCTTGGCACGAGCAGCCCTACTAGAATTTATGGGTGCTGTGGTACGGCGGCGCCGAGCAGAGGGTCAAGACATCAACCCCACATCTGATTTTTTATCAATGATGCTGGCTGGACAGGAAGAAAATCCCGATGGCATATTTAGTGATGCTCTAATTGAGAACCAATGTTTGCTGCAATTGTGGGCATCACACTACGAAATATCTGGACTCATATCTTCGCTAATGTACCAGATTGCTAGATATCCGCAAGTTTTACAAAAACTGCGGCAGGAACAAGCGAATCTGGTGGGAGAAAATGGTAATTTCCAGATGTTTTCACCAGAGCAATTGAAGCAGATGGTATTTCTGGAAGCCACAATTAAGGAAACACTACGAACTCTACCGCCTAGTTCTACGGCTAGTCGCCAACTCACCAAGTCTGTAGTGCTGGATGGTGTGTTGTATGAGCAGGGTTGTGTTCTCATGGCAGAGCCAAGGCTTGCACACATTATGCCTGAACATTTTCATGAACCAGAAGTATTCGCTCCAGAGCGTTTTCTCCCAGAACGTGGCGAAGGTAAGATGTACGAATTTATCCCCTTTGGGGGCGGTGTACATGCTTGTTTGGGAGCACAAATGGCGATCGCGGTCACAAAAATATTTGCATCCCATGTGCTGCAAGCCTTTGACTGGCATTTAACGGGCGAACCAAAGTTTGTGCAATTTCCTTTGAAGAAGCTGAAGGATGATTACTGTATTGAAATTGTCCGTCGAGAGATGACATAGCGGGTGTAATACTTTTTTGTATCAAGCGATCGCCTCATGTCAATATTAATCACCCTCTGACTAAGGGTAGGATAGAAAAGCTTTCGACGCTCTATAGCAATCCGAATTGAACGGAAGACACATAGGATCTTACACCCTCATAACTCAGGGTTTAGGGTGAATCGCAGGCGGGATATAAGTCTGCGATTTTTTGTTTTAAATACTTGCAAATCATAATCAATTGGTGTGATGTTGGGCTTTGTAGTGATGATGTTTTTGGATATTTCGTAGGATAAAAAGTGCTGAATCACTTTCTCGCTGAGTGAGTTTACCTTTTAAAGCTTTATCTGATAAAGCTTTAAACCGAATACTATACATAATGTGTGTCAATAATTTATTTTATTGAAGTATTCCAACTAATACCCTGATTAATTGCTCCAATTCTTCAGGGACACGGTACAATTTAACGTCTTCAGTAATCAATTTCTTCTCTCTATCTAATGTACCAAATTTCCAGTCATCCCCATTAGTAACCGCACCGTACAGTATATTTGAGTCATTACCTAAAGATTTGTCTAATGCAATTAGTTCTACCGCGAGTTGGGTAAATCCTCGACGGATATCTGATTGCTTTGCCTCAATCACTAGGATTGTGTTTTTTCCTTTCAGTAGATAATCAAGACTTCCTTTTAGTCTATTGTCAATATCAAGTGCATACTCACTGTATAATTCGGCATTAGTCTGGTCACACACCTCAACAATAATTGGTGCAATAAGAAATTCTCGAATAGATATTTCTACCGAAGGGTTGATTAACCTAATGTTTCTTCGGATATAATTATTCAGAAATTCTAGATAAGAAATCTCTTTGTCATAGCGAGGTAATTCTAGTATTTTTCTTTCGTAAGCATAATCAAATTCCGCCAAGACTTCTTTTATTGGATTTTTTAGTTGGAAATATTGACTAAAGGTGTATGTAGCCAATGGGTCAAGAATTTTGAATTTGTTAGGTGTCATATTTAGCACAGAATTTATATCAATGACCCAGATGATAACGAAATTGAGTTAGTTGAATATCAACCAGAGTATACACTAAAGTAATTCATTTGGTTGAAGATTGATAGTTAAATATCGACTAACTTATTAATAGTTTGATTGATGAGCAACAGGAGATAACTATCATGAGTTCAAATCAAAAAGTTGCAGTCGTCACTGGTGGAAATCGTGGTTTAGGATTAGAAGCTTCTCGCCAATTGGCTAAAAAAGGATATCAAGTAATTCTCACCAGTCGGCATGAAGCAAAAGGTAATGCGGCGGCTCAACAGTTACAAGCTGAAGGTTTAAATGTCATTTCTTATCCCCTTGATGTCACTAGTGATGAAAGCAGCCGTAAATTAGCTGAATTCATTCGCCAGAGGTTTGGTAAACTCGATGTTTTGGTAAATAACGCTGGTATATATATCGATGGTCAAGCCAATGAAAATAGTATTTTCAATGCCAAAATTGACACTTTGCGACAAACAATGGAAACGAATGTCTACGGCGTTTTACGAGTAACTCAAGCATTAATTCCTATAATGAAAAAACAGAATTATGGACGCATAGTCAATGTTTCTTCTGGTATGGGACAACTAACTGATATGGAGGGAGGATCTACAGGATATCGTGTTTCTAAAACAGCTTTGAATGCTTTAACACGGATTTTTGCTAGCGAGTTAAAAGGCACGAATATTTTAATTAATTCTGTATGTCCAGGTTGGGTAAAAACTGATATGGGTGGACAAGATGCAACACTAACCCCAGAACAAGGAGTTGATACAATTGTTTGGCTAGCAACTCTTGCAGATGATGGTACTACAGGGGGATTTTTCCACGATCGCCAACTCATTGATTGGTGACAAAATGTTTCTTGATGAGAGTGTATTCTGTGTGGGAAAAACAACTCAGCACTTATTTAGCCTAACATTCTCAAATCTAGGACAAAATGTGTGGACTGATACAATACATTCTAAATAACTGTTATAGGCTTTTAAAGCCCTTTACTTATACCCTTACGGCGGAAATTTCCGCTAAAGAAGCACCAGAGCGATAGGAAATTACCCTAACAAGTGTGATTGATATTCATCAATTGCAACTTGTGAAAGTGTATGAGTAGTTTCCTCCGCTTTGGTGATTTACTTATTTTTGGGCTTGCTAAATAAATTAAATTTTGGGAGTTGCTGAATCAAGGGATGATTCTTGTAGGCTGCGTATCTTTGCCCACCCGGAAATACAAGGGACGGGCAAGATGCCCATACCACAAAACCAGCAAAATCATCCCGACATAGTTGTGCTTACTGTGTAGCGTCAATCACAGGAAAAGGGTCACGCCTCTAGCTCTGAGAATCTTGATGTTGAGCGCTCAAGCACTCACTACAAACCATGAATATATATAAAGTTATTTAGATTATTTAGAAAATTTATTTTTAAGAATCAGGCAAACATTTTAATGGCGCATACCTGATTGTCCCATCCACTATTAAAATCTATTTGCTGGGATTATTCAGCAACATGAAAATTTTCGGAGTTTTGTTACCCTGTGCTTACCTCTCAGTTACCTATTATCAACGCCCTCAAGCAACCCACTAGTCATGCTTGGGTAGAACAAGCTCTAGCTAACTTAGACATCATTTTGCTTGATCACTCCCACTGTGAACGCAAAGCTGCTGGCGTAGCGTTAAATTTTATGTTTCGCTATCCTTCCAATACTAAAATGGTACGGGAATTAACAGCGATCGCTCGCGAAGAACTAGAACACTTTGAATTAGTTAATCAATGGCTAGAGAGCCGAAATATAGCCCTTGCTCCCTTACCACCCCCTCCCTACGGTGCTGGACTGAGAGCCAACGTGCGTCCTCAAGAACCTCATCGTTTTTTAGATTCCTTACTCGTCACTGGTTTAATTGAAGCTCGTAGTCACGAACGCTTAGGACTATTAGCTACACATTGTCCTGAACCAGAATTAGCTAAATTCTATCGGGGCTTGATGGCTTCAGAAGCACGACACTACGGTACTTATTGGGTTTTAGCTGATACTTATTTTGACCGTGAAATTGTCAGGCAAAGGCTAGATGAACTGGCGAATATCGAAAGTGATTTGCTAGAAAAGTTACATCCAGAGCCTAGAATTCATAGTTAGTAGAATCACGTAAGAGATATGATGCTTCAGTTAACACACATCAGGCTGCTAGTCTCCAACTTCAAAGATTGTTTTCTGTTTTACCGTGATGTACTGGGATTTGATATTGATTGGGGCGACGAAAATAGTTGGTACGCCGAATTGCACACCGGAGATAATATCAAGCTGGCTTTGTTCAGAAAAGAGTTGATGGCTGAAGCCGTCCCCAGTGCTTATCAACCTTCGGCTGTTGACTGTCATAACAAAGTAGCTCTAGTTTTTGCCGTGGATAACGTGGACGAGCTATATCAGTACCTCAAAGACCAAAACGTCACCATTGTCACTCAACCTGAAGATCGCCCAGCATGGGGGCTACGGACGGCTCATTTCCGCGATCCTGATGGTAATCTGATTGAATTCTTCAGCATGTTGGGAACTGGAAATTAAAGTCTTTGTGCTAGCAATTATCCCATCTGGGAAACACTAACGATACTGACTTTGTAGAGAGTTTAGCCAACAGCAAACTCAGTAAATTGTCGTTTGAAAGGGGAATGAAAAGCCAAGACAATATCTTGTTTAGGTACACCTCGGTTAGTAAGTTCATTGGCAATACCTACTTCAGTACCATCGTGCTGAATCCAGATTTTGCCATTTTTAATGTCTAGATGTAAAACACAACCATACACACGCCGTTTATTTGACCAGCCTACATGAACTAGTTGATAGCGATCGCGATCATTATCAAAAATTACTTCTGCTTCGACTTCTTCGTTACTAGCCTTAATTTCGCTGTAAGCCTGTAACAGTTCTTGAATTAGTTGACGATATTGTTCTACTTTTGCCATTTGACAATTACCTCCTCTTCTGGAGAAAAAATAATCAGTCGCACTTGGTAGCGTTGAATTAACAAGCGCGGTAGTTCTAGAGTAAAAAAGGAACGGTAAGTATCCGCAGGAACCGCTAAGTATAAAAGCCTTTCCGGTTGCTCTTCTTCCAGTGCTAGCTGGTATTTAAGAAATTGTCCCAAAGCAGTACTAAACTCAGTTGTAGTAGATGGACTGACAAAACTTTTAACTTCAACGGCGATTTTTTCTTCACCTCGTTCAGCCGCTAGAATTTTTTCTGCACCGAGGTCTATGTACATATCCAAACCACCAAAACGCAGGAAAAGAGGGTCATTGGTGATCAACCACGCTTCTTTCTCTAAAGCGCGTCTTACTACATCATGAAAAATGTCCTTCGCCGCCATAGACTGCCATTAAGCGGTTGATTTTTTGTTATGTCTTGAGTTTAACCTTTTTATTGATGTAAAATTAAGCTAGTTATCCTAAATGATACACAGCACTTCATTGCCAAAGACAGATATGAAGAATACCTTAGTAATGAATTTAATATTTTCCTGAAATCAAAATCTTTAGCTTTAACCTTGATCCCCTACCTTTTTTAGGCAAAATCAAGTGTGTAACTACTATAGTGATCATTGACAAATATAACGAGAATCTAAAAACATCCTAAAGTTTATTTTTTCGTCGGGATCGCTGAAACCTAGGGAAAATAATGGCTTTTTGGCTATATTCCGTATTTACATCTAAGCGCAGAATATAAGGATGCAAATCAGCCCTAAACGGCACTAAAGATGAACCCAAATGAAACCCATTAAATTCTTGACATCTGCCTGTCGATATTGTCGTCATTACCAGCCAGAGGGTCGCCGTGGCGGAATGTGCCAACAGTTGGGATCGCCAGTTCAAGCCAGTTGGAAAGCTTGCTCATTGGCGTTACCACCTTTTGCACCTTCTTGGGAAACCCTGGAAGATGCTTGGAGTTTGCCAGATGCGACACGAGTTTTAGGTTCTTCTCATACTCTGGCTTCAGATATAGACAATAAGACTCTTGCCCCTGTAGAGGAAGTAGCTAACTGTACCTTACAAGAGGCTAAGACTAGGGCAGTGCGAATTTAGTCACTTAATGACTGGACTCGGTTTGTAGTTTACTTAAAATTAAGATTTATCTATTAAGATTTCTAGTGCTGTTAACTTTGACATCTGCCAAAATCGCACCTTGTTTTAAGGTGCGATTTTGGCAATTTTAAGGTAGCCAGGGGAAGGTGCGAAAATTCGGTGGACGCTTTTCTAAAAAGGCTTGTTTGCCTTCAGAACCCTCTTCTGTCATGTAATACAGTAAGGTGGCGTTACCAGCAAGTTCTTGTAAACCGGCTTGACCATCACAATCAGCATTAAATGCCGCTTTCAGACACCGAATTGCAATTGGGCTTTTTTCTAAAATTTCTTGCGCCCATTGAATTCCTTCGGCTTCTAGTTGCTCTATGGGGACGATACAATTTACCAAACCCATATCTAGAGCTTGTTGTGCATTATATTGGCGGCAGAGAAACCAAATTTCTCGCGCCTTTTTTTGTCCCACGATGCGGGCGAGATAGCTGGCGCCAAAACCACCATCGAAACTGCCAACTTTGGGGCCAGTCTGTCCAAAAATAGCGTTATCAGCAGCAATGGTGAGGTCACAAATCAAGTGCAGGACGTGTCCACCACCAATAGCATAACCAGCGACCAAAGCAATCACGACTTTCGGCAGGGAACGAATGAGACGTTGTAAATCCAACACGTTCAAGCGGGGGATACCAGCATCGTCAACATAACCCGCCTGTCCCCGGACACTTTGGTCACCACCAGCACAAAAGGCATATTTACCATCGGTGTGTGGGCCATACCCCGTAAATAGTACTACTCCAATACTCGTATCTTCACGGGCATCACAGAAAGCGTCGTATAGTTCAAAGACAGTTTTGGGGCGGAAAGCATTACGTTTGTGGGGTCGGTTGATGGTTATTTTAGCGATGCCATCTGTTTTGTGATACAGGATGTCTTCGTAAGTTTTGACAGTTTGCCAGTTGACTTGCATGGGAATAACGACACTGTTGTGCTTGAGAATTTTATCGCGGACGTAGGGACAAGCGATCGCTAAAATTTGAGTGTCTCAATTCAAAGCGAAGTCAGGAGGAAGAAGCATAAGGATCATCCTTCTTCCGTCTTCCCTCTTTCTGACTTCGTTGACAACAGACGGTAAACAAACTTCATCACCAAGTGGCACACAAAGATGGGAATATCTGGTAAGACGGCACTGACGATCATTGCCAGATTTGTTGTTGCCTAAAAAATACCAGATTGAAAATAGCGTGTTATGTACGCAAAATCAGTTAGCTGGTGCAAGATTGAAAAATAAAACTTATTTCGGAGCAATCAGAAATGCTGACATTACCTACAAATCTTCCTTCTTTGCCCGAAATCATAGATGGTTTGCCGAATATTTCTGGTTGGGAAACAGAGGTGCTCTCTGTAGTTAACCATGATGCGCCTGTATTTTTACCCTCAACGAATATCCGGTTAGAGGACTTGAATGCTGTATTTGCGATCGCCTTACATATGCACCAGCCTACTATACCTGCTGGACATGATGGTGGACTGATCAATAATCTGCAATATATGTTTGAGCATCCCCAGTTCGGGGATAATCATAATGCTGCACCTTTTGCTTATTGTTACAGCCGCATGGGTGACTTTATCCCCGAACTCGTTAATCAAGGCTGTAACCCCCGTGTGATGTTGGATTACTCTGGTAATCTTTTGTGGGGACTCAGACAAATGGGACGAGATGATATTTTAGATAATCTCAAACGCATCACTTGCGACCCTACCTATCAACCTCATGTAGAATGGCTGGGAACGATGTGGGGTCATGCTGTAGTTCCTTCGACTCCCATACCAGATATTAAGTTACATATCATTGCCTGGCAACATCACTTTGCCGCGATTTTTGGTTGGGAAGCATTGGCGCGAGTCAAAGGTTTTTCACTCCCAGAAATGCACCTACCAAATCACCCTGATACTTTATTTGCATTTGTCAAAGCTCTCCAGGAATGTGGATATCGCTGGTTACTTGTGCAAGAACATTCTGTAGAAACAATTAACGGTCAACCTCTTACTCACAAACACTTACCTCACCGTCTTATTGCCCGTAATTCTCAAGGCGAAACAATTAGCATTACAGCCTTAATTAAAACCCAGGGTTCCGATACTAAATTAGTGGCTCAAATGCAGCCTTACTATGAAGCCAAAACTCTATCTAAACAACAAGTAGGCAATGTATTGATCCCCCCAATAGTGAGCCAAATTGGGGATGGTGAAAATGGTGGTGTGATGATGAATGAATTTCCTAGTGCTTTTAAACAAGCATGGGGAGACATGGTGAATCAAGGAGGAGGCAAATCTGGTGTTGTTGGGGTGTGTGGCACGGAATATTTAGAATTAATCGCTGCTGCTGGTTGCTATTCTGAAGACTATCCCACATGCCAGCCAGTAGGACAACATCAAATCTGGCAGCGAGTTTCACCCGAAAATTGCCAACCTGATACTGTAGAAAATGCCATTCAAGAATTAAAACAAAATAACCCTAATTTTCACATGGATGGAGCCTCATGGACAAATCATATTAGTTGGGTAACAGGATATGAAAATGTGCTATCTCCCATGTATGAATTAAGCAGCTTATTTCACCAAAATATTAGTAAAGTATTGTCAACTAATTCTTCTGAATATCGCAATATTCTTTTACATAACCTTTTGCTACAAACTAGTTGTTTTCGTTACTGGGGGCAAGGTTCTTGGACTGACTATGCGCGGAAAATTTACCAAAGTGGTGAAAACTTGCTGTCAACGAGATTCCACTGAGAGAAATATCATCAATTAGCGTGTTTATAGCCATTTTCAATGGGTTAAATAAGTTTGTATTGCTAGTCACAACTAAAAAATACAATTAACTCAACTCCAGACAGACAGTATGGTCTAATATGTCTGCCTTCAGAACGGTTAAGCCTGAATCTATAATCGTTAAATTGTCTTTAGATAACAACACATAACAGTTGATGTTAATCGTTTTTAACTAAGGAGATTCTTAATATGGTTGAGAGCAGACAGGCTGTGAATAATCAGAGTGAAAATACTAATCGCACAATTACAGACCAAGCTTGTGTTGGTACAGCAAGCACGAATACGGGGACTAAAGTATCTAGTCCCGAAGAGGCTAACCGCACGTCTACAGACCAATCTCGTATTGGTACCGCAAAAACTGGATCTCAACCCGATACTAGTCGCACCACAAACGGACGACAAGTTAATCCAGCATTAAGTAGAGCAATCATTGGTGGACTCATTGGTGGTACTTTGGGATCACTAGCTGGTGCTTTAGCTGGTAAAAGACTGGGTGAGGGATTTAACCACACTATGAAAGGTGTCCAAGACGCAGCAAAAACTATAGGTGAAGGTCTTGGTCATACAGCCAAAGGTTTAGGAGATGTGGCAAAGAGTGTTGCTGAAGGTGCCAGCTACGCTGTTATTGGTGATAGGGATGGGTTAGAGACAGTTCAGAGTGCGGCAGAGGGAGCTAGACAAACCGCAGTCGGTGCAATGAACGCAGTACAGAAGACATCTCAGGATATTAACCAAGCTGTACAAGATTCTGCTGAGAGGACAAAGGAAGCAGCAGAGAATACCAGACCATTTGAAAATACGGGTAAGCAACATCAAGACCAGACAGTCGCAGACAATCAGCAAACTAAAAATGATGATGTCGGCATAGGTCAGCAAGATATTAGTACTCAGTCGATGTACATTTCAACTCCAGAGCGTACAGAAGGATATGTAGGCGAATCAACAAATTTTGTCAATGAAAGAATTTCAGTATCTTCTTTTGAAGATAGTGCGATTGAAGAAGAGATTAATCGGATTGATAGTTAAAATAAGCATAAATTTAAAGGTCATTAGAATTGGGGTTTAACTACCTAGTAACAAATACAAACATTTCTTTAAATATGACCCTTTGATGAACCTTTTTGCAATCAAATTAATCTTTAATCATGAAGGAAGCGCACATAAATAGATTAACTATTTCTGTGCCCTTCCTAATGATTAGTTATATGTTGTCCGCCTACCTATAAGAAGCCCTGTTGTAGTATGGACTACTCTGCGAGAAGCCGCTACGCGTCTACAGTCCCTATAGACAGGACTAAAGTCCTGACTACGAGCAAACATTTTTTATTTAGTTTGATTAACCGGACATAATAATATAAGCTCTGTCCTCAAGTTACTTATTATTTCACACTTAAAATGAGGTAATGATGATGAATGGCAACCAGCAGTTTTCCGATCAAGTTACAGAAAATAGAAATAGTCAGGCAAATCAAGCTGATAATGAGCAAGTAGGCGCAGACTCAAATAATGAGTTTGGGAAAGTAGTATTTGGAACAGTTATTGGTGCTACTTTAGGCGCTGTGGCTGGGGCTTTAGCTATGAGAAATTCAGCCCAAAAAGTTAACGAAACTATCAAAAGTGTAGGGAACGTAGTTAAGGGCGTAACTAATAATTTTAATTACACCGTAAAAGGTGTAGGAGATGCAATTAAAACTGTAGCTGAAGGCATTAACGATACTGTAAAAGATGTGAGTGATGCCGTTAAGGGTACAGCTGTAGATGTTAACGACACTGTGAAAAATACCGTGGTTAGTGTCAAGGGTGTAGCTGTAGATGTTAACGATACTTTCACAAACACTGTGGACATCGTTAAGGGAGCCGATGAAGGGATTAAGGACACGATTAAAGGCACAATCAATGTAGCAAAAAGTGCAGTTAAGGATGTGCCAACATCTGGTAGTCAGAGTGTTAACAAACCTAATAACCAGACTACATATATTTTAGTCCCTGTGGACAAGCAGGATTAATTTATATAGCAAATTGCTTCCCTCCTGAGTATAAACCCAGTTGCTTCATTGCTCTGAGCAATCAGTAATGTCCTAATACCAATTCACCAAAATTAAGCAACAGATCCAAGCGTAGAAACTCTTGTAAAATCTGGCTTTCTTAATTGTGAATTGGTATAGTCTATGTGAATACGGCTATAAGAATACATATAGCAATGCTCAATGTATTATGTACAAAAAAACATCGACTTCTACCCTCCGGGAAGCCACTCTAGAGGTTTCTACAAGAATTTAGAGAAATGAGTCTGTTGATGTTGGCAAATCCAAGAGGATTCCTATAATTACACTAAGGGCAATAATATTTCAAATTCAGTACCTACACCAAGTTGTGAACGAAACTTTAATTTGCCACCATGTCTTGCGGTGATAATTCTATAACTCATCCCTAAACTAGTTTCTTTATCAGCCCATTTTTCCAAAGAAAAAAACTCTATAATTTGCTGTTGCGACTCTGGAGACATTCCTGGGCCATTATCAGCAATGCACACAGAAACCCAACGAGAATCTGGTGCATCAGGTTTGGTGGCTTCTAGCGAGATAACTGCTGTAGTAATTTTAATTTGTGGTTTAGTAGCAGTTGGCGAATAATTTTGCTGAAATTTTTGTCGCACAGCTTCATTTAGCAAAGCATCCACAGCTTGACTCAAAATGTTCATTAATACTTGATTTAGCTGTCCCATAAAGCAAGAAACTGGTGGCAATTTACCGTAGTCTTTGATTACTTCAATTTCTCCTTTTAAACGACTTTTAATCAGCAGGACAATACTATCTATACAGGCATGTAAGTCTATTGGTTTAGGGTGAACTTCATCGATATGACAGAAGTTTTGTAAACTGGTGACCAGTTTTTTTAATCTTTCTGCACCAGTACGAATGCTAGCAAGCGACTTTGATAAATCTTGTTCGAGAAAATCAAATTCAATTTCTTCTTTAATATGTTGAATTGCCTGGGAAGTGTGAGGTAAATCTTTTTCGTAAGCAGCTATTAGCTTGAGTAAATCTTGACTGTAATTAGAAATATAAGTTAAATTACCCCAAATAAACCCAACTGGATCTAAAATTTCGTGTGCTACCCCATCTACCAAACGCCCTAGACGTGCCATTTTATCATTTTGAATCATTTGGGCTTGGCTACGTTCATAGCGCACTTGAGTTTCTATTCCCTGAATTTGCCAAGAAGCAATATTCAAGTCATGTATATCTAATAATCTGTAGGTATTAGCTGCTGTTTGCACTACAATTGGTTCTGCCAAAAGTTCAGGCGATCGCCTCAATGTATGTTGTATCGCTGTCAAAATCGATGTTGTATCGGGAAGTAGCACTATAGCTGTACGTGCATAGCTGTAAAGCACATCCAAAGTTTTTTGGGTAAATAACTCTTGTCCATAAGGACGAACCAAAAATTCTAGCAGTCGCCGCCGCGAAATCATCCCCATGAATTTGCCCTGTTCTAGTAAAATTGCTCCTGGTAGCAGTGGGTACTTTTCAAAAAAATTAGCAACTTCTGCACCAGTACAACTAATTTCTACCTGAAAGTTGTACATGGGTAGTTCTTGGAGTGTTGATTCTAAGCCGAGATCGCGATCGCTACCACCAGACAAAATTGGCGGTGAGATGAGGGAACTAAATTCTTGTGGCACTGGAGACTCTAATATATAGAAAATCTGGCAAGTAATAAGCTAATATTTTAGTCCCTGTCAGTATCTACTGAATTGGCAGATAGAGGCGCTAGAGAACAAAACAAACAGCTTCAGGACTAATTGATTGATGAATCGTAGCAGAATTTGTCAGATGGAGAGCCGTTGCAGCTCCGCGATTTTACTTGGCCTTTAAGTCATAGAGGTACTTTTTTGTTAAAATCCTCATTCTCATGTACTTATTTGTTCCCCCTTGAGCTTGCAGTTTGGCAGTTTTTATAGTAAGAAATCAACCAAAGCGTATGTTTGATTTTGCCAAAAATAATAGTCAAAATTACGGTTGTTAGCAATCACCAGCGATCCCCGAATGTTTAAAAACTATGAATCATTTATGAAAATGCGTGGAAGATAACATCCTGACCGACTAGTTTACAGTCAGTATAAACATTAAGTAATTAAACGTCATGCAGCTAGCTCACTATTTCCCATAACTCGGAACAATTTCGGAAATTCAGCAATCTTAAGATTAGTCATCATCAGTAAATGCACACAGCTAAACATGACTATCGACAACTTGCTAGCGCTCGTAATCGCCGTAGCGTAACTAGAAATCAAACACGAACTTACTGTTTAAATAAGGTTGAGTTACCCTGACATGCTTTTGATCCCCGTTCCGATAAAATGACAAGGCATAACCTAAAAACTTTAAACCGCTTTTGACTGCGACACCCATGAATCAACTGAACAATGGTTTCACTATATTTCTGAGTTTGCTAGTCGAGGCGATGCCGTTTTTGCTGTTTGGTGTGTTATTTTCCAGTGTGCTGCTGATTTTTATCGATGAGCGCCAATTAGTAGCAAAAATGCCCAGAAATCCGGTACTGGGTGCTTTAGCAGGCAGTATGATCGGCTTTCTGTTTCCGGTGTGTGAGTGCGGTAATGTCCCAGTAGCGCGACGATTGCTGATGCAGGGAGTACCCACACCCGTGGCCATTGGTTTTTTACTAGCAGCACCAACGATTAACCCCATTGTAATTTGGGCAACTTGGATAGCCTTTCGAGACCAGCCAGAAATAGTAGTTTTACGAGTGGTATTTTCCCTATCAATTGCCGTAATTATCGGTTTTGTGTTTAGTTTTCAAAAGGATGTCAATCCGATTGTCCAACCAGCGATCGCCCGTTATCTGAAATTCAATCCCCCAGCCAAGCCAGAAACAAAACGCCGTGGGAGACGTTACCCAGCACAGCAGGAAGCAGCCGTATCCAGTGTGTTGAAATCAGGGACTTACATTTTAGGAGGCAAAGCAGGTCTATCGACACGGTTAGATCCTAATTTTATGCAGGAGACTATCCCCAACTCCACCACCAGCAAATCTGTGGTAGATAAACTACGTCTAGTTTTGGATAATGTCATCCAGGAATTGCGGGAATTGGGAGGAGTAATGATTTTAGGAAGTGCGATCGCAGCTGCTGTGCAAGTATTTGCCCCCCGTGAATTAATCCTGAGTCTGGGTGCAGGACACGTTAGTTCAATTTTGGTCATGCTGCTTTTAGCCGCAGTTGTCTCAATTTGTTCGACTGTCGATTCATTTTTTGCTCTATCTTTTGCCTCGACTTTTAGTTCTGGTTCTTTATTGGCCTTTTTAGTCTTTGGCCCAATGGTTGACATTAAAAGCGTTGGTTTGATGTTATCTGTTTTTAGTCCCAGAACAATCTTTTACTTATTTGCTTTAGCAGCACAATTAACATTTTTGTTTACCCTGTTCATGAACTTATATGTGCTTTAATTTCAGTTGACAGATGACAATAAACAGGTGACAGGGAATAGGTAAAAAAATTTTCCCATGACCAATGACTAATGACTAATGACTAATGACCAATCCCAAATCTAAAAGCCCAAATCTATTATTCCCCTGGCTAGATGCCCTAGCAATTACAACTTGGGGAATTTTGATGCTGCAATACTGGCTCACAGGCAAGTTATATTTATTGATTCACCCCAATTTCTTTGGGTTGGTGATTGTGTGTGGCATTGCCTTGCTAGTTATTGGCTTGTTAAAGATGCGAGAAATTTGGCGCCAACGTCGCCGGATGGTGACATCCAGCACCCAGCATTTGAATTTATTTCCCCCTGGTTGGGGTAGTATCTTGTTGTTAACCACAGCAATTGTGGGTTTGACGATTACACCCCGAGTTTTTGCCAGCGACAGCGCTATTCAACTAGGTGTGAATGATTTATTAACCACCGGACGTGTCCAACCCCAATCCTTTCGAGCTTCTACTCGACCAGAAGAGCGATCGCTAGTAGATTGGGTACGCACACTCAACGTCTATCCAGAACCAGACGCATACACAGGGCAAAAAGTCAAAGTTCAGGGATTTGTGATTCACCCACCAAATTTAGAAAGTGAATATTTGTTCTTAGCGCGATTTGTCCTGACTTGTTGTGCAGCAGACGCATATCCTGTGGGATTGCCAGTCAAACTACCAGAAAATCAAAATCGCTATTCTCCTGATGTTTGGTTGGAAGTAGAAGGAGAAATGGTCACAGAAAATCTAGCAGGTAAACGCCAACTTACCATTGCTGCTAACTCCATGAAAGAAATTCCCCAACCCCGAAATCCTTACAGTTATTAGTAGTAACTAATAATTGATAACTGATAATTGATAACTGAAAAATGACTACATCCAAAGCATTTATCCAACCACTAGATCGTGTGGCGATCGCACTGATGTTGCTGCTGAGCCTGCTGATTGGATTCATCATCCTGCAAGGTGATGTGGTGACATCTCGTGTCCGGGATTTTACCTGGCAAAATCGGCAAATTGGCGCAGAAGATATCTCCTTTAGCCTTACCTTTAGTCGCCCAATGGACATCAAGAGCGTAGAAGAGAATCTGAAAATTGAGCCGCCTTTAGCAGGTAAAATTAGTTGGGCAGGGCGGCGGATGGTTTATACATTGCTCACACCAGCACCCTATGGCACAAATTATGAAGTACAGTTGCAAGACGCGAAAGATAGGTTTTCGCAACAAGATGCTAAAAATCGGGTAATCCAGCCCTTTACAGGCAATTTCCGCACTCGCGATCGCGTCATTCTCTACATAGGAGCCGATCCAGACAACCAAGGTCAGTTAGTTCTCTACAACTTAACCGAAGAGCAAAAGCAGATAATTACCCCCAAAGACCTGATTGTCATGGACTTTAAGCCATTTCCAGACGGGGGCAAAATTTTATTTTCGGCTCGCACCTCCAATAACCAAGACTTACTATCGGCGCAGTTGTACACGGTAACCACAGGCATTTCCGTACAGCCTGAAACCCCAGCAGAACCAGCAGGTAAAGTTGACCTGATTTTAGATAACAAAAAATACCAAAACCTCAAATTTGACTTATCACCGGATGGGGAAACTATTGTCGTTCAGCGAGGGAACAAAGCTAATCCCGGTGATTTTGGTCTCTGGTTTATGCCAGCAACTAGTGACAGGTCAGAAAAACCCACCCCTAAACGCCTGCAAAGCCAACCAGGGGGAGACTTTATGATCACTCCCGATAGTAAAGCCGTAGCGGTTGCCCAAGGTCAAGGAGCAGCCATCTTACCACTACAAAGTGATGCCAGTAAACCCCTAGATTTTCTACCGCAATTTGGGCTAGTCCAGGCTTTCTCTAAAGACGGCTCCCAAGCAGCAATGGTAAAATTTAATACTGACTACACACGTGATTTGTTTTTGGTGACCAACCAAGGCATCCAAAAACCTCTGCTAAAAACCACAGGCTCCATTCGCAACTGCCAATTTGACCCTGCTTCACCCACCCTCTACTGCTTGCTAACACAGTTAGTCTCTAATGAAGAATATGTGGAACAGCCTTATTTAGTGGCAATTGACCTGAAAACTGGAGAACAAAAACCCCTGCTAGCACTCCCAATTGATCAGCGAAATGTGCAAATGAGTTTATCCCCAGATGGTTTGGGCTTGTTATTTGATCAAGTAATGCCACAAACAGAACCCTTACCCTTGTCTGTAAACCCATTAAAGACCGAGGATGGAGAAGCGATCGCTACCAGCAGTTTATGGCTAATGCCATTGTTACCTATTGCCGATGCTCCCACTACCACAATCGGGCCAGAGAAACTTCCCTTAGTTGGATTTCATCCCCGTTGGTTACCATGAGGAAGCGCTGGGTGGAGAAGTTTTTTGGCTATGACAAAACCTAACTTTCAAGAAATGCCTTTAGAGCAGCTAAAATCCTATATTTTGGCGCACCGTAACGACGATGAAGCATTCCATATTTACATCGATAGAAGACGCGCTGCATCTCCAAATCCTGTTTCTATGACAATCGAGGAAGTGGAGGCTGAATTACAAAGACGGTTCGGACAACAAGCTAGTTAATACAAACCAAATTTACTTTTTTTTCTGAGGCGTTGTGTTAATAATGCATGTTGCGATTACACTCGTGATTGAGCTGAAACTTGATTTCTCAAGTTAACAGTTGTAGAGGCAGAATGAGTTTAACAAAGCCAAGTTAGGATAAAATCTGCTTCGGTATCTGTAATCAAGCCCGTATATTGGTAGCATTTAAACTAAGATACCCCTTGATTCCGAAGGTTGACGAGGGATAAGCTCATAATGTTATAACGGCATCAGTTCTAGATGCAAAAAGGGGAACACTGACTCATGACTAATCACTCATGCTTGGGGAAAGTCCGACTTGGCTTCTAGAGTAAACCCTGATCTGATGCAATTGTTCAGCAATGCTAACCCTAGCAATTAAGTGAGTGGGTCAAGAGTGATGAATGAACCTGACACCTCAAACAACAGGGCTGTGATGGAATCCTTAAATTCTGACAATTCGCTACAACCGGAGCAGCCTAGCTGTCCCTTTTACTCAGTTGTGCCTCCTGAAAATATGGTAAATACGCAATTACCACTCCTCAAGCCAGCGCCAAATCAACAGCCAGAGGTGCAAACTCCTAATTCCCCACAAAATACTACTCAGCAGGACTGGGTTGTAGAGCCTAATAGCGAACAACAAAAACTGATTGATGCTGAATTTAAGCAGCTACTGGCATTGAATGAAGAATTGCGTGCTGCTAACAATGAATTGTATGAGCAGGTGGAGCATCTCAAAGATGACCTAGCTGAATCGGAAAAAGCTTTGCAGTGGCAAAAAAGACGCTCCAGTGTTACCGAGTCAATGCTTAACCAACAAACTCAGGAACTAGCCGCAGCCCAAGAACAAATTAAATCTCTATTCCAAGAGTTAGAAACTGCTGTACAAACAGTTCAACGCCAAGAAAACTTTATTGAAACTTACAAAGCACAACTCGAAATTAGCCAACAGCGCCTGGCTCAGTTAGAGCGAGAATGTGCGTTACTGCAAACTAACTATAACGAACAGTCTCAGCAGGCATTGCAATCAGAAAATACTTGTCGGGAGTTACGTACTAGGCTGATGCGCCAACAACGCCAGACTTTACAATTCAAAGCGGCTTTAGAAAAATGCCTAGAGACACCAGCTCCGAATAACTCCTCAGACGACACTACCAACCACCAAACAAGATTTTCTAGAAAGGCTCGGTCTTTATTTCCTAACGTGCAGCCAATTAGACCTTGGTCAGCAGAACCAGAATCTTTTATCGATAGACTCAATTATCCTCAGGGTCAATCTTCCACATCACCCCCATACAAAAGCCATCATCCTGCTCCTAATCCATCATCTCCTTGGAACTGGCCAGTTAAGGAAGACACTTCCAGTCCTTCACAACCAGCTGCGTCCTCAGAAATTGATGATTTTTTCACTAAACCAGAAACCGTTTCCTCTACGGGATCATCAAACCTAGATGAGCAACTAGATAGTCTCATCCAACTGTTTTTTACCCCTCAGCCTGTATCTGGATCACCACCTGCAACCGAAACCAATATCAACACAAATCAAACTGATACGCCTTTTTGGGAAACTAGAGCCAAAACCCTTGAAGATGATGAGCAACCAGAAACTTTACCAGAACAGCCATATGCAGAAGCAATAAATTCTTCTTTGGGGGCAGATTCTACACCTTCACCAGCATCATTCACCTTCCCTCTCACCGAAGCTAATGCTGATAGTGTGCGTGGCGAAACCATAGACGTAGCCATAGAAGCAGATAAACATGAGGAAGAATCATCGACTACTGATTTACCCCAAGAATCATTTAATGATTACACCAACGATATGCAATCACCTTCACCAGTAGTTTATCCTCAGCGTCCACCTAAAGGGCGCAAGTCGTTGTCATCTGTAGAACTGCCGAATTTTCGCCCCAATAATCAATAGTCAAGAGTGCTGAGTCAGAAGAAGAGGAAGAAAGTACTCAGCACTGAGTAATGAACTTTTGATTAATTGAGAATTCTCGCCTCTGATTTTCGCACGATCGCTTCTGGGTTGACTTGTGTGATTTGATGGTGCGATCGCAGCTTACCAGTGGTGATAGCGTAGTTAATCACCAGCAGCCTTAACCACAATGCTGGGTAGCGTGGTTCTAGCCAAGGTTGGCTTTGCACCAAGAAGCGCGGTAACCATGCACTCAGTAAAGCACTGACTAAGGAATGAAGACCGAAATTAACATAATTTCCCAGCCACCTGACCAAATCTCTAAACCCAGCTAGTTCCCAAATCCACAACAGCAAGGCAGGATTTTTGCGAGCTGCTTTCAGGGCTAAACGATTAAAAGTTAACCAATCACATCTATCCTTGATGAAGTTATCTGCTACTTCTGGGGGTTCGTCTGCTAATAACCCAAAGAAGGTATTGAGCATGGAGTTAATCCTTTGGGGTGGTAAGAATTTCCCCGTCGGTACCATCATACCTTTAGAAAATAACCAAGTTACGGAAACATTACTTTGGTAAGCGCGAATTCTATTTAAGTTACGGAAACTGAGTAAATCATGCTTGAGAGCAGTATCTAAAAGTACTGTTAAGCGCTCCAAGTTCCGCACCAAGGAACCAAAACCAGTGAAAACCAGGGGAGACTGGAGAGATGCGGCATCTCCGATGGCAATTAATCTATCAAAAGCAACGGTGCGATCGCTACTCCCCACACTAAAATGCCCGGGAATATAGCCAAATGTCGGCTTTTTCCATACCAGCTTGTCTAAATCACAACGGCGATATTCTGGCAAAATTGTGAAAAAGTCTTCGTACATTTCCAGCAAAGAACCAGGATTTTCGGGATTAACTTCGTGGTAATGAAATAAATAAATCGTCAGTTCTTCACCCATTCCGGGAAATAATTCCCAAATCAACTGTCTTCCCCGGGAAATATCTCCGTGACTATAAAGCACATCTCCATATTGAGAATCCCAGACTCCCGGTTCAAATCCTCCTGCAATGACCGCTCCCACCGTCGGACAAACACTATCAAAGGCACGACCACCATTTAACTGCCAGGCAATTGGGGAAGCAGTTCCCATGGCGTCTACTAACAGTCGCCCACTTACTTGCTGCTCATTTTGACTAGGTAAATGCTTGACTGTAATCACAACTTGTGATTTATCAACATCCGCACGCATAAACTCTGTTTCATCCCAGATTTCACCGCCTGCATCCCGCAGCTTTTGCCCGCACATTTGCAACCATTTTTCCGAGTCTAAGGCTAAATTTAACACTGTGGGTGTGTGCAAAATAGGCGATCGCAATTTGTCTGGATTATTGCCATCAAAAAACTTATTAAATCCATCTTTGTACTCCCGGACAATCACGGTTTCTAATTCGGCTACTGTGACCAAACCCAAGTTAATTATGCTTTGGAGTTCATCACGGGAAATATTCCATTCTCGATTCATTCGTCCAAAAGGCATTCGCTCTACCAGCAGCACCTTATATCCCACCTTGGCCATGACAGCCGCATGGATCACCCCTAAGGCTCCGCCGATGTAGATGAGGTCGTAGGTGGGGGAGAGAGTTGGAAGGCTATTCTCCCCCGCTCTCCTGCTCCCCTGCTCCCCTGCTCCCCTGCTTTGCAAAAACACTACCTGCTTTGGCTGCCGAGGATTCCGCACCCCTTCGCGCCATTTTTGCTCCCACCAGTAGGCACGCTTGAGGTCATATTCCCCATTGGGCATTTGCTGAAAATATTTAACGGTGAGAGGGTAATATGACGCTAATGCCTCAAAAATCGATTGCTGGGAATCAATGGCTGGAGGTTCAGGGTAGTTATGGGGAAATTGCTGTCTAATTTCCATCCTTAGGCGTTGCAGGATTTGCTTTTCTCCAGGAAGGGGCTTGTCTGCCCAACGGAACACTTTTAGGTAAGTAGTTCGCTGCACTGACCAAACAAATACAGAAAGTTCAGCCGGTAATTTTTCGGGAATCGCCGCACTAGCATTTGTAGTCTCAGCCGACATTTGCCAACGAAAGCCATCCGAGGTGAGGATTTTTTCCCCATGTCCTGGTTGAAAATCTACTTGCAGCCAACTACGTACAGCCGCAATATTTGGAGTCGGAACTTCTAGATAAAGTATTTCTTTCATCATTTTTTGCTGACATCTCCGATAAATCTATTCACTAAGACAGATTTTAAAAAGGCAGAAAATACGCTAAACTCCGCCCTATTAGTTCAATAAAGATTCAGTAAAGAGTTTTTAATAGTTTGTCAAAGTCTATTGTTCATTTTTATTTTTTTTAAGACCACGCCATGAATTATCCCATCCCAGACAGTCCCCAGGAAATTTTTGCCTTGAGACAACAGCCAGTTGATGAAGAACTCGTAGCCTCAGCAATTGCTGGAGTTATTAAACTTGTGCGTTCTCAGGGTCAATCCTTGGAGGAATTAACCGCTCAAGTATTAGCTGATGACCCTGTACTGGATCAGCAGCAACGACGCTGGCTGAGTCAATTGCTGACTCAATCCTGGGAAAAGTTTTCTTAAAAAAACCAGGGTGTACAGGGTGGAAGAAGCGGCTAATCAGGTCAATCACAGTACTGAAACATAAAAGTTTCGGTCACAGTACACAAATGTTCATTTAAATGAGATAAAGCCAATTTAGCGATCGCACTGGGTACGCCACCGTAAAATGCTTGGGCTATACCACCTGTAATACAAGCAATGGTGTCGCTGTCACCACCAATTGACACAGCATTACGGATAGCATCTTCAAAATTAGTGGATTCCAAAAAAGCAATGATTGCCTGGGGCACAGAACCTTGACAGGTAGGATCGTATTGATAGGTTGGTCGAATTTGGTTCAAGGTTCGCTCTAAATCATAGCCAAAAGTACTTTGAATGTAAGATTTAATCTTGGCTTGATCATGACCTGTACGTGCGAGAAAAATGGCAGCAGCAGTTGCTTGAGCGCCTTTGATCCCTTCAGGATGGTTATGGGTAACCTCTGCACTACGCTGGGCTTCTCGGATTACGGTATCTAAATCATTAAAGACAAATCCAATGGGACTAACTCGCATGGCTGCACCGTTACCCAGACTGTTATAAGGTTGGCGGCTGCTAGAGTTGGCCCATTCTCTAAAATTACGTCCGTAACCAGCATAAGGATAGCGGCGGTAGTACGACTTGAAGTGGTCGATGTATTGACTACTTTCCAGTGACTTGCCATTGTTTAAAATGACATCGGCAACGGCGACAGTCAAAACTGTATCGTCAGTAAAGCGGCATTCGCGATTAAAAAGTGGAAAATCTTTCGTTTTGAAATTTTTGCCTTCATATACTGAACCAATAATGTCACCTGCGATCGCTCCTAACATACTTAATCTTCTATTAACTTTGTTTTTCTAGGTGTACTACGGCGTTATAATCGGGCACACCTTCAAGCGATCGCTTGCTTTTATCTAGTAGTACATTACCTTCTGGCCAATGCACTTGTAAATTACTTGACTGAATAGGCACAATATATACTTGCCCGTGTAACTTGCCTAACTCATTTTTAAGAATTACTACATCACCATTTTTTAAGCCCAACTTTGCTGCATCCCCAGCATTCATTAGTACAGCATCACGCACTGCTCCAGTAATAGCATCTTTGCACTCCTGCACCATACTATTAAATTGCTTGCCCCGGCGTGTGGCTACGAAAAAATACCCATCTGGTAATTCTCTGTGGGCGGGAGAAAGTGAAGTAAAATGAGCCTTGCCATCGGGTGTGGGGAAGCGCCAACCAAAGCACAAATGTGACCCGCCATACTGAAACTGGTCACCAGCCTGCTGCAAGTGTTGAATCCCCGCGTATTGTGGGACGACTTGAGCAATTTCTTCTCGGATGGCAGATGTATCAGTAAAAGTCAGCTTGTCTGCTAAATCTGGTCGGACTCGTCTTGCTAATTCCATAAATACTTCCCATTCTGGACGCGCCTCTCCCACCCGTGGCCTCGGAATCTCTGGACTGAAAATTACTCGGCGTTCGGTATTGGTTTGTGTGACTCCCCCTGGTACTTCGTAGCGAGTAGTCGCAGGTAACAGCACCACTGTGTCAGCAGGTTCCACCAACATTTGGCTAGAAAGAACAATATCCATATGCACCCGCAACGGTATCCGCTTCAGGGCATTTTCTACAAAATCTGGTTCTGGCAGTACTTCTAAGAAATTACCACCTACGGAAAACAACAAATCTAACTGCCCTTGATCGGCTGCATCAATCATTTCTGGGGCAATTAAACCTGGACTTTCAGGTACTTCCCAACCCCAAACCTGGCTGAACTGGGCAGCATTTTCTGGGGTGATGGGCTGACCACCAGGGAAAACAGTAGCGTAACATCCCATTTCTGCCCCACCTTGTACCCCAGAGTGACCACGAATTGGCATTAAACCGCAACCTTCCCGCCCAACAAAACCTTTGGTGAGTGCTAGGTTGATGATACTGCGTACATTATCTTCGCCACATTCATGCTGGGTAATGCCCATACTCCACACAAATACAGCTTTGTTGGCTTCTCCAACCATTTTGGCAAAGGCATACATTTGCTCACGGGATGCGCCAGAAATTCGCTCTAATTCTTCCCAAGATTGATTTTCTAACTCAGCTTGTAGTTCTGTAAAGCCTGCTGTGTAATTTGCAATAAATGACTGGTCTATCCAGTCGTTAGCAATCATATATTTGATTGTGCCATTCAAAAATGCCATATCTCCACCCAAATTCACCAAAAAGAAATCTTCGGCAAATTTAGTCCCAAACAGCGCACTTTCGGGAATTGAAGGTACCCAATATCGCTCCATTCCTGGTTCGCGGTAAGTATTAATTACCACAATCTTGGTACCAGCTTTCTTAGCGTAGTGGAGATACTTGACGGTAACAGGTTGATTGTTGGCAACGTTAGAGCCAATAAATACTAATAAATCCGTACCAATCCAGTCTTTATAAGCACAAGTGGTAGCCCCGACACCGAGGGTAGCTTTGAGTCCAGCTGTGCTAGGAGAATGACAAATCCGAGCAGCATTATCAATATTATTACTTCCCATTGCCCGCACAGCTTTTTGGGTAGCATAATATGTTTCGTTCACAGTGCCGCGACTAGTAATGTAGAAACTGAGGCGATTTGGTGTAGTAGAGGAGATGCGATCGCTAATTACTTGTAAAGCTTCATCCCAGCTCACACAATGAAAACCTTTGTCTCCTCGTTGACGCATCATCGGGTAAGCCAGTCGTCCTAAGTCACGTAACTGGGCGCTTTTTTGCTTTTGCAACTGGGAGACATCCTCTAGTAACCCAGGTTCAAAAGCTGGCATAGTATTCATCCGCAACAACCGCAGCCGTACATTACATAGATGAATGCCATCTAACGTCCAATCTTTCATGCCAGTAGTTCCCAGGGCGCAACCATCACAAACACCCTGATTCAGGATATTCCACGCATAGGGCAGCTGGTCACGAGATAGCCAAATTGCCCGTAGCACTTCCCAATAGTTGTTGGGGTACTGTTCGCCAACGCCAAATGGTTTCCAACTAGCCCAATGCTGGGGTGTCCAATATTTCTTGGGTTTAGGTAACATAAGAATGTCTGGAAGTGACTCAAACCACCACTCTAAGACTACCGTTTTGAGTAGAAAAAATGAGTAGCAAAACTAAAAGTCTGGACACTCGGCGCTGACTATTTCTGGATGGCAGTAATATTTCAAAACCGTCTCTACAGTGTCGCCAATCCACAGCGCTACCTTGTCGGGACTGATACCACTACTAATTATTGCCCAAGTAGCGAACGTGTGCCTTGTAGCGTAAGGTTTGAGGTAAGTTAATTTCTCTTCGTCTGCCAAGGATTGAACCACGCCTGAGTACTTGTACTTGCCTCCTTTAGATCGTGATTGTTTCCAAATCTCAAACATTTTTAGGGAAGTCATCGGCTGCCCAGTCTTGCTAGTCAAATTCACGATATTTAACCTTGATTAAGTTATCGAACACGCAGTAACAATTCAAGCTACAAATTTAAAGATGGTCTTGGGTGTTGTCATGTATGAATCTACCTTCTCGGACATTGGGAGTTGCACCAAATGCGTGGACTGTGAATCAGGCGATCGCAGATATCACTCGTCCTCAAAAGACCCCACAACCCGTTATCTTATCAACAGAAACCAAAAATCTGCGTTTAGACTTGGCAAAAACCGCTATCCTCGTCATTGATATGCAAAATGACTTCTGTCACCCTGATGGTTGGTTAGCGCATATCGGCGTGGATGTCACACCAGCACGTCAGCCCATCGAACCTTTAAACAGGTTACTTCCAGAACTGCGTGCAGCTGGTGTGCCTGTAATTTGGTTAAACTGGGGCAACCGTCCCGACTTATTAAATATTAGTGCTGGTTTACATCACGTGTACAACCCCACAGGCGACGGGGTGGGATTGGGCGATCCCTTGCCCAGTAATGGTGCTAAAGTACTCATGGCAGGTAGTTGGGCGGCGGCGGCGGTAGACGAACTCCAACAGCTACCGGAAGATATTCGTGTGGATAAATACCGCATGAGTGGGTTTTGGGATACGCCTTTAGATAGTATTCTGCGGAACTTGGGAATAACGACACTATTATTTGGGGGTGTCAATGCTGACCAATGTGTGATGGCCACGCTATGTGATGCCAACTTCTTAGGCTATGACTGCATTTTAGTTAAAGATTGTACTGCTACGACCTCTCCTGAGTATTGTTGGCTAGCAACTTTGTATAACGTCAAGCAATGTTTCGGTTTTGTGACTGACTCGCAAGCTTTTCTCAAAGTGCTTCCTTCCTGAGTGGGGAGTATTTACAGTTATCAATTGAAAGGGGATAAATAAATGCACGCTACTAGATGTGTAATTCCTGTCATCAAGTCTCCCAAAGATTATCAAACATATCGTATTAGTCCACATGATTCTAATCGGTTGGCGATTATTTTTGATTCCATCAATGCTAATACTTCTTTAACTTGCTGCATCGAAATTTTTGATGTAGGTGGGCAAACACCGCCAAATCGTCATCAATGGGCGGTAGAAATGTTTTTTGTCCTCAAAGGAGAAGCCATAGCTATGTGTGATGGTAAAAGTGTCCAAATTAAAGCCGGGGATAGTTTGTTAGTACCTCCCACTGGCACTCATTTAATTAAAAATATAGGTAATACCCGCTTATACACTTTAACTGTGATGGTTCCCAATGAAGATTTTTCCGAATTAATTCGCAGTGGGATTCCTGTAGATTTAGATGCGGAAGATATGGCAGTTTTGGGGAGATTAGATGCTTTAATGCCTTGTTAGAAATTTATGATTTTTTTCTTGGCGGTTTGTTTTTTCATCTTTTGCATAGGTAAATACCGTTAACTAGAAAACCCTGGTTAATCAAGGGGACTACGAACAGCTTTACCACCACGGTTAAGAACATGGGTGTAAATCATTGTTGTTTTTACATCCTTATGTCCCAATAATTCTTGTACCGTGCGGATGTCATAGCCGTTTTGTAATAAATGAGTAGCAAAACTGTGACGAAACATATGACAACCCACCTTTTTTTGAATACCAGCTTGACGAACCACTTGCTTTAATGCCTTTTGTAAACTACTCTCGTGTAAATGATGGCCATGAAAAAGAATATAGCGCCTAATCCAGTAAATATAAGTCTTCTCAGTTTGGTAAGAATAGTGTTTCAGCCGAATAACATCTTGTACTTGTTCAAGCAGTTTCTTTGGGCGTTGTTCCATCGATGTTATGCAGAAAAATTCCGTTTAATACTCTAAAAAAGGATGTTATACAGAAAAATTCTTGATAACACCAGGGGATATACGGAAAAATTTTGTATAATACCCGAATAAGGGGTTAAAAAAAAGTCTTCCGTATATTCAAACAGAAATTCCTTGGAATGCTTGATATATTTATGATTGAAAAAAGATTATACGGAAAGTTACCGTATAATAAATAGTTATGCCGCAAGTCCTCGGTGGGGACAGTTCTTGAAATTTGTCTGTCAACGTTCAAGACTTTTTATGAAATTTAGCAGCTTGCTGAAGAAAGTGTGCGGATTCTAGCCTTACGGACTTGAAAAGCAGAGTGATGTTTGAGTGGTGATCTGTCTCAGAAGAGCCCCGAAACATGAGTTGCTTAAGCTGATATTTAGGTGTTGTCTTGGAGAAGAAATGGCTAATTGTCCTAACTGTGGTTCTAGTCACGTCACTCTTAAAAAAGAGACAAATGTTAGTTGGGGACGTGCCGTTGCTGGCTGGGCTTTATTTGGAGTGGTAGGTGGAGCAGTTGGAGCAGTTACCGGAGAAGATAGAAATGTAAACGCTTGCCTTGATTGTGGAACTTCTTGGAAAGCCGCAGACCTCTACAAGATTCTTCAAGTAGTTAAGAACTCAACGGGTAGGACACTGGATTTAGCTAGAGAACAAGATCGAGCTTATATGAATAGCTTTGTAGCTGAAGTTGGTCCCTATCTTGAGGCTATTCCAAACGCAGAGAAAAAAGCTGAAAAACTAATTATAGAGACCCAGAATAAATCAGTTGAAAAAGCGGCTGCGGGATGTGGCTATGGGTGCGCTGCGTCACTAATAGGTTATTTTGGCTTGGCTAGTATTCTCTCAAGTGGCGGAGTTTTAATGATGATTGTAGTTCCGCCATTAATAGGTATGGGTATCGGTCTATTAATGGATAAAGTAAAAAAGAAATCGGTTGAGCAAGAAGTGGAACAAGCAAAAAGAGAGGCAAATCAAATGAAATTTGAGGCAGAAGAAAACCTTAAATTTGCAATTAGAGAATTCATAAATAAATATCCTTTGTAATGTTAGAGTTGAGGCGGCATAACAACCCGGTTGGAACGGACTGACAAAGTTAGTTGGTTTGTAGCAAAGGTCACTTGCAGCCGCTCAACCGGAACGTTAGCCTGCGGAAGTCTTAGCAATGGTTGGTAGAGTGGAGTAACTGATAAATCTGGAGGATAATTACCAATCAATGTCAACTACAGCACTTGTAATAGAGCATCTTATAACAGGTTTACAGGCTGTAATTTGGTTGTTACTGCTTGTTTTAACGGCATTTGGTTGGAATTGGATTAATCTAACAGTTCTAAAAGACTTCACCACAATTCTTACCTTTGTAGGGCTTGCTGTTGTTTACCCAATTGGAATTTTCGTAGACGAATTGGCAGATTTTGTTTTTAAACCGTGGATGAAACGAATTCGGAGGAAAAGATTTCGATTGGAAGGTTTTGATCCAGATGATTTAGATTTAACCACTATGAATCTTTTGCAAAAAAAAGCAAACTTTACGAGCATTCAAAGCCAATTCAACTGCACCCTTGAAATGAACAATTGGTTTAAGTAGGCGGTGTTACAATAACTTTATGCAGTTTGAATGGAATGAAAGCAAAGCAGCACGCAATTTATCGAAACATGGAGTTTCGTTTGAAGAAGCAAAAACTGTTTTTGATGATCCTCTCTATGTTGACTTCTATGATCCAGACCACTCTGAAGACGAGGAGAGGTATCTCATTGTTGGAGAGTCGGATCGAGGGCGATTGTTGATCGTTTCGTATACTGAAAGAGGAGATTTGATTCGTCTCATCAGTGCTAGAGAAGTGACACGAACTGAGCGAGAAGCTTATGAAGAGAAATAATTCAGAAATGGAAGATGATTTGCGTGCAGAGTATGACTTGAAGAGCCTACGAGTTAGAAGGCTAGGTTCTGGGAGGAAAAGTTTTGGTGGAGCAACTGTCCGTTTAGAACCTGATGTTGCAGAGATGTTTCCTAATGCTGATGCGGTTAATGAAGCATTACGTTTTTTGATTAGAGTGATGCGAGATAATCAAGTTTCTGATCCAACCGCGCAGGCTAACAATTCAAATGCAACGGACGGATAAGCGTCGCTGATGTTTAGTTCAAATTTATCTGCCGCCGCTGATTTGAGCCGTTAACTTGCTGCATCGAAATTTTTGATGTGGGTGGGCAAACACCGCCAAATCGTCATCAATGGGCGGTGGAAATGTTTTTTGTCCTCAAAGGAGAAGCCATAGCTATGTGTGATGGTAAAAGTGTCCAAATTAAAGCCGGGGATAGTTTGTTAGTACCTCCCACTGGAACACATTTAATTAAAAATATAGGTACTACCCGCTTATACACTTTGACAGTGATGGTTCCCAATGAAGATTTTTCGGAATTAATTCGCAGTGGTATTCCTGTAGATTTAGATGCGGAAGATATGGCAGTTTTGGGGAGATTAGATGCTTTAATGCCTTGTTAAAAATTTATGACTTTTTTTCTGGGCGGTTTGTTTTAATACAGCAGTAATCATCCAAATTATAGCGATCGCCTAAAATCATATCCATGCTGAAAATCCTCCCGAAACAAACCGCTTCCGTGTACACCCGCGATGGTGTACGCCTAGATGCAGATATTTATCGCCCTGATGCAGATGGTGAGTTTCCTGTTTTATTAATGCGACAACCTTATGGTAGAGCGATCGCCTCTACTGTTGTCTATGCCCATCCTACTTGGTATGCTGCCCACGGCTACATCGTAGTTATTCAAGATGTGCGCGGACGTGGTACTTCTGGAGGTGAATTTCAGCTATTTGTTCATGAAATCGCCGATGGTGAAGATACAGTAAATTGGGTAGCTAATCTACCTGGTAGCAATGGCAAAGTCGGAATGTATGGCTTTTCCCATCAGGGAATGACTCAACTTTATGCCGCATCTGCCCAACCACCAGCTTTAACAACAATTTGTCCGGCGATGATTGGCTATGATTTGTACACAGATTGGGCTTATGAAGGTGGTGCATTTTGTTTACAAACTAACCTCGCTTGGGCAATTCAATTAGCTACAGAAACCGCCCGTTTGCGAAAAGACAAACCTGCCTATCAAGCTTTGTTTGCGGCTTCTCGCAATTTACCTTTAACTAATCCAGAAATTCTCCAGCAACTCGCCCCAGAGTCGTTTTATCATGAGTGGCTGGCACATTTTCAGCCAGATGCTTATTGGGAACAACTTTCGCCCAACAGCCATTTGCAAAATGTTGACTTGCCCATGTTCCATATCGGAGGATGGTTTGATACTTATCTGCGTGGAACTTTGCATTTATATAAAGATATAACAGCCCGTAGCACCACACCCCAACATCTGTTAATTGGCCCTTGGACACACTTGCCTTGGAGTCGCAAAGTTGGTGAAATCGACTTTGGCGCTACGGCTGCGAGTCCTGTAGATCAGATGCAAATCCGGTGGTTTGATCAGTTCCTTAAAGGTGTGGATACAGGCTTACTTGAGGACCAGTCTGTTTGCTTATTTGAAATGGGAAGTAATATTTGGCGCAATTATCCTAGATTACCTATACAAAACCAGAAATCCTATTTTTTGTCAACTACCGGACTAGCTAGCATCCGAGAAGATTCTGGAACTCTTAACACTCAAAACTCTACTCTCAGCACCACTGACGTATTAGTTCATGACCCTTGGCGACCTGTTCCAACGTTAGGTGGTCATGCAGCCATGCCAGCTGGTGTATTTGAGCGATCGCACATTGATTGTCGTTCTGATGTCTTAACTTATACTAGTCAACCGTTAATCAAAGACTTGCATTTAGCAGGGGATGTCGCAGTCGAAATTTGGTGTAGTGCTGACCAACCTAGTTATGATTTGTGTGCAGTGCTGTCAGAAGTACATCCTGATGGCCGTGTGTATAATTTAACCCAAGGTTACATGCATTGTCGGCAAGGGATAGATCACCTACCGATCAAAATTCAACTGCAAGCAACTTGTGTACGAATTGCCAAAGGTAATGCACTGCGCTTGAGTTTAAGTGCTGCGTGCTTTCCCGCATATGTTATGAATTCTGGTCATGGTGCAGTAATTAATAGTGACAGTTTATTGGACGCTGAGATCATCACGTTAAAAGTCAGTTGTGGAAGCGATACTAATTCTCAGGTTTTATTACCTGTGATTACTGACAGGGAATAGGTGACAGGGGGAATCAGGGGATAAATAATAATTCTTTACTCAGCACTCCCCTTCGACTTCGCTCAGGACCAGCGCACTCAGCACTTTATATACCTAACGCCACTACTGCATTTTGACCACCAAAGCCAAAACTAAAACATAATACACGCTGAATTTCACTTTGGCGTGCTGCCGTCACTAAATTTAAATCAAATTCAGGTGTCTGTAATCCTACACAAGGTGGTAGTACTTTATTTTGCAAAGCTAAAAGTGAAAAAGCTATACCTAAAGCTCCTGATGCTCCTAAAGTATGACCTGAACTTCCTTTAGTAGAGCTAACTGCAACTTGATGGGGAAATAACCGTTGTATTAATTTACTTTCTATTTGGTCATTCAGCTGTGTAGCAGTACCATGAGCATGAATGTAATCAATATCGACTGGTGTTAGAGAACTCTGTTTTAGACATTTTTGCACAGCCGCGATCGCACTTTTTCCAGTAGGATCTAGTTGATTTGTATGATAAGCATCTGTTGTCAAGCCAAAACCAAGGATTTCACCATAAATTTTGGCTTGACGCTGCTTTGCCAATTCGGCTGATTCTAAGACAAACACTGCCGCACCTTCACCTAGTACTAAACCTTCGCGGCGCAAATCAAAGGGATATGCCCCAGTTTTTGCCAAAGCGCCCATTTGTTGAAACCCTGACAAAGTCAGAGGTGTAATTGGTGCTTCCACAGCCCCAGCGATCGCTCGTTGACATTGCCCGGTTTTAATTAGTAAAGCTGCTTGAGCGATTGCCCAAATACCAGTAGCACAGGCCGCCATCGGTGCTAAAACTATCCCAGTAGCACCAATTTGTCGCGCAGCTGCGATCGCATTCATATGAGGTAAATAATTTAACCAATTCTCTATTACGACTTCCCCTGTATTTAAGGAAGTTTGGCGGGAATGATCACCATACATTTGCTGCGCCAGCAATTCCCAAGCACCCTGAAAACTGCGACTCGATCCAATAACCACAGCAGAATCAGGTAAAGGCGGCACCAATCCAGCATCTTTTAATGCAGAAGCGACAACCTGCTGAGTCAAAATTCTCAACTCAGCAGGTTGTTTCCCAATCAAACCTAAAGGATATGCTTCCAGTTCTGGAAATGGTTGATACCATCGAATACCAGATTTACCTGCAATTAACTGTTGCCAACTATCCTCTAAGTTTGCACCCAAGGATGAGACTAAGCCTATACCAGTAACAACAACCAATTTGGGGAATAGGGAATGGGGAATGGGGAATGGGGAATGGGGAATAGGGAATGGGGAATGGGGAATGGGGAATGGGGAATGGGGAAGTATTTTTGTTCTTGTCCCCTACTCCCTACTCCCTCTTAATCAGGTGTTTTCAAATTTTCTGCACCTTGAGTGACTTTAGCAGAATCAATGCGATCGCCTTGCTGAATTTTGTTAACTACATCAAAGCCTTCGGTAACATTACCAAATACAGCGTAGTTACCATCTAGAAAAGCTAAATCTGCTAGAGCAAAATAAAACTGTGAAGAAGCGGAATCAGGCATTTGCGATCGCGCCATTGCCACCGCGCCCAGTTTATGCTGCAACTGGGGTGGTTTAGTTACACCAGCTGACTCCAAGGTTTTGCCATAAACTGGGTTGGCTTCTCCTTCGGGCTTAATTTCTAAGGGTATGTAACGTTGATTGCCTGTTTTTGGGTCACTATAACCACCCGTTCCTAGTCTGTTGGCTGGAACTTTCGGGTCTTTGCTTTGGGGATCGCCCCCTTGCACTACAAAAGGTTGGGGTTCGCGCACAACTCGATGGAAAACCAACCCATCATACACACCCTTTTGGACTAAATCGACGAAGTTGCCAGCTGTGATTGGGGCATTGGTGCCGTCTACTTCAATGGTAATCGGCGAACCTTTAACCATCATCACCACAGTAGCCTTGCCTTCGAGCCGTGGTAAATCTTTCATTCCAGGAACACTCTCACTTGTGGTTTCTGATACAGATGTTGCTTCAGTATTTGTTGTAGTGTTTGCCTCACCTGCTGTTGACGTTGGAGAAGAGGCATTGGAAGTAACCTCTTGTGGTGTACATCCTCCCAACATCAAAGCACCGACCATCAAAAACGCAACTAGAAATTGTGAAACTTTTAATCGCATAACCGGTTACTGATTCAACCACAGTATCTTATCCGATTCCAAAAGGGGAATGGGGAATGAGGCAGAGGGGATGGGGGGCAGAGGTGAAAGAACTTATATTTATTTAGTAATCTCCCCCACTCACTCGCCTTGTCCCCCAATCCCCCCTATCCTTTAAAGCCCTTCCAGGGGTACTCGCAAAAAGCGTGCTAATTCTGCGCCTTTAGTTTCTAACTCTGATAGCGATAAAGGTTGACCTACCCTTGTTAGGGGAATATCTCTACGCCCTTTAATGCGTAGATACAGGGCGCGACGGGGATTAAGACCTTCTTTGATGTCTATTCTTACAGACTGCACGTCTTGGATACGGCTGTCAATTTCAATGCAACGATTTTTGCCAGGAAATCCCCAACGAAAAATTTTTATGCTACCCGTTTCTTGATTAAAATCGTTGTACCCGCCGCCAACATCCCATAAGATCACTAGCCATAGATACAAAGCTAAAAGTAAGCCCGCAGTGCCATATAACCCCATAACTAGTCCTTGGGGTACAAATATCAGTTGAGTTGGATCGCTGACTAGAAGTAAATTTACTTTTAGATAACTTGAGATCCCTGCTAACAAAAAGCCTGTGGCTCCTAATGTCACGATAGTTGCCCACCAGTAGTTGCTAAACCGACGAGAACCGAGAACATTTTGATGCAGGATAAGTGAAGGGTTGCGATCGCCATTAGGTGAATCGCCTTGGTTGATTGTTGTTGATGCCGTCATTGAACTACCTTGGCCCGTGAGTTCTTCCCTTTCAAAGTCTGCCATTTTAAGAGCTTGTCTTGCAAGTTGCAGGGCTATACTTTTAAAATTTATGAGAAAAGTTGTGTCAGATTGTTAAAATTCTGATATTCATAATATGTAATAGGTTTGTGTTTAATACCTGATTTACTGACATGGATTGGGCGAAAACCCGAACTAATGTGATAAGTTAAGAATCATTAAGTTACCACAAGCTAGATTACTAGCCAATGGTACGTGTAATGGCATCACTCTGAGAAATGCTGACTCATAAAGACGGTATCCTCTCAGAATCTCAGTTGTTTTTAGACGGCTGAGATTGTCAAAAAAAACGTTAATTCCTCGTGGCAGGTGCATTAATTCGGGAAAACCACCGATAGCACTGCTTGTAAAACGTTGCAATTTTAGTAAAAAGAGGATTTTAGTTCAATGACCATCGCAGTAGGACGCGCCCCCAGCACAAGAGGGTGGTTTGACGTACTAGACGACTGGTTAAAGCGCGATCGCTTCGTGTTTGTAGGATGGTCAGGGATATTATTATTCCCCTGCGCTTAC
>JAESGC010000053.1_pt1 | contig 74201 bp, 73 predicted proteins | sample 9266221 | NCBI WGS metagenome assembly JAESGC01 (sample SAMN14515568, study PRJNA621660) | algae metagenome | isolation source: Trichormus sp. ATA11-4-KO1 and co-occurring heterotrophs from soil, at the... | place: Chile: Atacama Desert, Tarapaca Region | collected 2009-05-22 | reverse complement strand
ATTGGCCAGAGATTATGAATTATTGCCCGAAACTTCAGAAACCTTTCTCTACCTTGCAATGATCCGTATTATGGTGAAGCGATTGGCTTAATTTTTGACTCCCTAAAACTTTTCAAACATCCTCTAATGGCATTGGTCCTGTGATTGCCGGATTACTAATTGATCAATCTTATCCCCCAACCTATGGTTATCCATTATATCTAGCAGGAATGCTAACCTTTTTAGTATTATTATTAGCAATATTTACTCAGAAAAGATACACACCTCAATTTAAATCAAGGTGAGTATTACTGCATATGTTATTCCAGCCTAAGTAAACAGTATTGATGTATAAATTATTTTTCAGGCTGGGTTTTTTGACCTAGAGAACAACGGTCAAACCACTCCTGGTATTTTTTCTGTAGTGACTCATTAGCCACAGCAATTGTAATTTTCACCTGCTTACATCCGTGGTCTTTTTCGAGAGCGATCGCATTTAAAAGTAAACTGGCAATTTTGGGTGAACTAAATACACCATTCACTGTTAAGCTACCATCAAATATTACCTCTTCAGGTCTTTCTCCTGTAATCAATTCAAGACCAGAAATTTCCCCTTGCCCTAAATCAATTTCTGCAAGTTGTCTATTTTCTGGGCTAACTTGTTCTATAATTAATTTTTCTCGCCGGACTGGTACTTGTACCATCCGAGTTTCAATTTCTTTGCGAACAATCACCTCACCAAGTTTATGTTTGCTACTGTCAGCTATCAGTCGCTCTTCAATTAACCGAATAATATTTTCTTCATCAACTTCTGAATTTGCTGACTCAACTTGACTTTGGATAGTTTGGCTATTGGTATTTAACTCGGTTGAGTTATCCGATATTTTTTGTTCGCCTGGTGTTCCTGTTCCTAAATATTCAGGCATAAACTCTATTTCTGATTTGTCTAGGTCTATGAAAACAGATTGAGCTTCATTGTCAATTTTGTTGACTTTTTGGCTCCACAATAGAAATAAACGATGTCTATCTAGCGATCGCGTGTCTTCCTGTTGAGATATTACAAGGTTTAGCCGATGATTAGCATTCAAAATAATATTCTTGACTTTGCCTATTAGTTGGCCTTGCCTGTCTATTACAGCAAAGTCTTGCACCTTGTTTTTCAATGTTTCTAGCAAGGTGTTTACACTGGTTTTTTGGTTGACGTGTTTAAGGTTATTCGCCATCGGTTGGCTATTCATAATTAAGATTGATTAATTACTTTTATAAAAATTAGTTATTTTTATCCTTTTGAGTGATTACAAGTACAGGTAAAGCTGAGGAAAGCCCTACCTGTACTATCCCTAATAGAGTAATTAGCTCACGAGTGATTATTCTGTGTTTGTTAGTTAGCGCTCTTCAACTGGAAGATTAGGAGCATTCACATCTAACTCTTCACGACGTACAGTTTCTTGAGTTTCCACTGTGTCTTTCTCTACAACTTTTTTAACTCTGACTTCTTCACGTAAAACTGCTTCTTTGCGAACGTCAGCCGTTTCTTCATGGAGTTCTACACGAGCAACTTCGCCTTCACGGAAGTTAGCTTCGCTGCTAGAAACAACTCTACCAGCGTCGTCTGGAGTTATGCGCTCAATGACAACATGTTCTCTTTCTACCGGTACTGAAACTCTAGCAGTTTCACTTTCGACGTGCTTACCAACTGCTACTTCACCAGTTTTCTGCCGTCTCTTATTAGCAATTAGCCGTTCTTCGTATAGTCTTAGGGTTTGATGATCTTGCTCATTTAATCCATACAAAGAAGGTTCGTGTTCATAAGTATAGGTGTCACGGTTATAGGTTGGTGTAGTTGTTGGCATCGGGGTTGATGCTTCTACAGGTCTAGTTTGATATTTAGGATCGCGATAAACTCCGCGTACCCGTTCTTCATAGTCGTAATCAAGTATGCGTCCTTCTTCAAACTCTGGCAAAGCTTCAGCTTGCTCTCTAGTCATGCCAATGGTGTAGACGCGATTAGCATTATAGTCAATGCGGGAACGACCAACTGGTAATAATACTTTTTTACCAAAGATCCAGAAACCTAAGTCAACCACCAGATAGCGAAAATGACCTTCATCATCAACTAGAATGTCACTAACAGTGCCTATTTTCTCATCAGTTCTTTCTGTATAAACACCAAATCCGGTAATATCATTACCTTGAAAACTATCCCGGTAATTTGGATCAAAATCTGCTAATTTGTGGAGAGTCATTATATCTTACCTCTAATTTTTTAAGCCATCTGTTACTTAATTAATATAAATATTTACACAAGGTTTTACCTCCTTCTTTTGACTTAATTTCCTCAATTTATTGATATCCAAAGTTATAGATGTTTTGTGATATCAAGAATCGAAATTCACTATAATAATTGTGCATATTTAAATTAAATATGCACAATTAAAAGTACAGACAGAGGTAAAATATACCCTGCCTGCAAGGCTTTTCATATCCATCTACCCTACCAATTCTTTATAAGCAACTTAAACAGTTTCTGGTCTATTAGTACCCGTTTTATCCACACGCAATTCGCCTGTAGTATCAATATCTAATTGTTCTCGACGAATTGTGTCTTCTGCTTCTACTGTTTGCTGATCCACCACCTTTTTCAGTCTAACTTCTTCGCGCACGAAAGCCTCTTTACGAATATCCGGGGTTTCTTCATACAATTCTATGCGTGCTACCTCCCCTTCTTGAAACTTAAGCGCGTTTGGATCGACAACTGTTCCTATTTCAGTTGGTGGTACTCGCTCGATTAAAACACGTTCTTTTTTAATAGGTACTGTCACCCGTGCGGTTTGTGTTTCAATGTGCTTACCAACTGCTACTTCTCCGCTCTTGATCCGATGCTTATTAGCAATTAATCTTTCTTCATACAGTCTGAGTGTTTGATGATATTGTTCATTTAAATTATATAAAGCTGGTTCTTGCTGGTAATTGAATGTCTCGCGATTATTAGTGCCATCATTAGTTAAAGGGCGAAAAACAAAACGGACTTGTTCTTCATAATCCTCATCAACATTGATGTCTTCTCTGTATTCAGGTAAACATTCTACTTGCTCTTTACTCAGTCCATCAACGTAAACACGTTTTGCTGGATAATTGATGCGAGAAAGACCAATTGGCAGTAATATTTTTTTGCTGACTGAATCTAAATTTGTGTCAATTACTAGATAGCGAAAATGTCCATCTTGGTCAACTAAAGCATCAGCAACAGAGCCGACTATCATACCCCCTTCGGTATAGAGATCCAAAGCTTTAACATCATCACCGCCAAAGGTTTCTCGATAGTTAGGAGCGAATTCTTCGAGTTTATAAAGAGGCATAGTTCCAAGTTGGGTAAATTGTTTATATCTATCCATTAGCGTAAAGAGTATTATGCTGATTTTCCTCCTGCTGGCGGCTGAATTCAAATGAGATATTTTATAGTTTCTAGTTCATACCTCGTAAGATAAATTTGAGCCAAATTAATTATCTACTTATATATAACTTAAGCTATAAATACTTGTATGTTTTCATAGTTGAAACTCTTCCTTATGGAAGATTAACAGTTTCAGTTTATCCTCCACTTGTTAATGGAAAATTAGGCAAGGTGGAGGTGCAAAGATAAAGGGGTTAGAAGAGAAAGAAGTTATATTAGTCTCAGTCTCTTCTCTGCTCCCCTGCTTTTTCCCAGTCCTGATTTAGTGCGCTACAAGCTGCTCAGTGCGCTTTGATAGTAACTGCTTGGCTCGCTCTGCCACATTTTGATTTTGCTCTTTGATTTGTTGGAAAAATTGGGCAAGTTCGCGATCGCCTGCTTGTTCTGCGTCTTCAATATACTTGTCACAACAAGCTGCACATTGTAAGGCGTGGTAGAGAACACTGATGAGGTTAAAGTGTTCGTCCTGAGTTCCGGTATGATACTTGTCAGGCATTTTTTTCCTCCTGGTTACAGTAATACCAATTCGTAATTAAGAGGTGGCAGATATGATTTAGGTTGCCATATTTTGTATCTGTCACATTTTTGTTTCCAATTGGTAGAAGTAATTTTTAAAGTAACTGTCACTTTTGCTTCTCACTCCTACCAAAGGAAAGAGTTAGACATTAATGTTTATACTCCTACTGGCTGTCTAACTTGCGATTTCACAGCTTCCACAATGGCATCAGCATCTATTTTGGCAGCATGAAGTAGTTCTTCTGGTGTGCCTGAACCTGGCATATCACGCACCGCTAACTTAATTAATCGCAGTTGAGGCCCATCGTAAACAGGAGTATTGCTAGTACCAGCAAACACATCCAGCACAGCCGCGCCTAGTCCGCCTTCTATCCAGTGGTCTTCAACAACTACTAAATTACCTTTAGTATCCCGTGCAGCTTGCTGAATTGTTTGTCCATCAATGGGTTTGACACAGTAAGCATCAATGATACGTACCATAATGCCTTCGTTTTTCAGTCTGTCATAAGCCTTAAGTGCCTCATGCAGGGTAATACCTGCACCAATCACAGTTGCTTGATCTCGGTCAGAACTACGAATAATTTTGCTACCACCAATGGGAAATTCTTCATTAGCACCATAAATCACAGGTGTTTTTTCCCGTGTAGTGCGCAGATAAACAATGCCATCGCGATCGCTCATTTGCGCGACTAGTTTGGCGGTTTGATTAGCATCACTAGGATAAAGTACGGTACTACTCCATACTGCTCGCAGGGCGGCTAAATCTTCCAACCCCATCTGCGAAGGGCCATCCTGTCCAATGGATACTCCCGCATGAGAACCCACTAATTTAATGTTGGCGCGCGAAACGGCAGCCATCCGCACAAAGTCGTAGGCCCGAGTTAAGAAAGCAGCAAAGGTAGACGCGAAGGGTTTGTATTTTCTCACCTGTAAGCCCACCGCAGCTGCTATCATTTGCTGTTCAGCAATGTACATTTCAAAGTAGCGCTCAGGATAAGCTTCGGCAAAATCTTCGGCGTAAGTAGAATTGCTTACCTCTGCATCTAGGGCAATGATATCGGGTTTAGCGGCTCCTAATGCGACTAAAGCATCGCCATATGCCCTACGTGTGGCAACTTTTGCGCCTTTGTTATAGGTAGGCAGTTGCAGGGGTTGAGGATTGCCTGTTGATGCTGGTTGTCCTTGTTCTTCGGGTGTATCCACCTGAATAATAATTTGGCGTTCACCGCCTAACTCGGCAATTACTTGTTTTTCGTCATCGGGACTCAACGCTTTGCCATGCCAACCACCTAAATCTTCTAGGGAAGCTACACCTTTACCTTTCTTGGTGCGGGCAATAATGACTGTGGGGCGATCGTTAACGGTTAACGCCGCGCTAAATGCTTGGTCAATCTCTGTTAAGTTATGACCATCAATTTCAATTGCCTGCCAGCCAAAGGCTCTAGCACGATTAGCGTAGGCTTGTGTATTCCAACCCAATTCGGTTTGACCCCGTTGACCGAGGCGATTGACATCAATAATGGCAATGAGATTATCTAGGGTGTAATGTGCGGCATGATCAAAAGCTTCCCAAACCGAACCTTCGGCTGTTTCGCTATCACCCAGAAGTACCCAGACATGATATGGAAGTTGATCTAAATATTTACCTGCCAGAGCTACTCCCACACCAATCGGCAAACCTTGTCCTAGGGAGCCAGTTGCTACATCAACCCAAGGTAAAACTGGCGTAGGATGACCTTCTAAACGACTGCCAAACTGCCGCAATGATCGCAATTCTTCATCACTAATTACCCCTGCTGCTTTATACATACTATAGAGCAGGGGTGCTGCATGTCCTTTAGAAAACATCAAGCGATCGTTATTAGGATTAGCTGGGTTGTCGAAGTCATAGCGGAAATGTTTAGCAAGTAAAACCGCCATCAAATCAGCAGCTGACATAGACGAAGTAGGATGACCTGAACCAGCAACGGTTGTAGCGCGAATACTATCTACACGCAACTGTTGTCCTAGTTCATGCCATTGGTGTAGTTGCTCCTGTGTGGTCATAATAGTTTTCCTGAATAAAAATACAGGTAATTGCCAATTTTTAGCAATTTTTGGCTAGATTGAGCTATTTCCCGGATAAATTACCACTATGCTTTGTGCCAAAACAAAAATTCTTTTTTGACTTCTAATGTTTAATTTTGTTATGGGTGGTAATTTGTCAATAACCAAGGAAGTTCTTTCAGTCTTCCTGGGTTCACTTTAGAGATTAGGAGGTGTAATAACTTCTTTCTAATGGAATAACTAACCTTTCTTTCTCAGGGTATATAAAACAAAATCTAGTCTAATATTTATGTAGTTTTTATAAAAAATAAAATTTAGATAATTAACACAGTTAAAATTATGCTTAGGCTGTTAGTGCAGAATAACTAGTTATTAAATAATATCTTTTCCATGACAAAATTTGTTAATTTTTGTCCCCTGCGTTCTACTTCTTGCTTTTTTACAACAATAAATTTCTTCCTTTCAAAAAAAGGTTTAGCTGTAATACTAGCTTCTACAAATAACTTTTGAATCTTTAAATCTCTGGCTGTTAATTCAATTTGTTCTAAAATTTTAGTACCAACTCCTTGACCTTGAAAATCTTTATGGCAATAAAAGCGGTCAATATGTCCATTTGCCTCTAGTTCTCCAAAGCCAAGAATATTACCATCCTCTTGGGCTACATAAGTAAACTTACTTTTTAAGCTGTTCATCCAAACTTCAACATCCATATTTACTGATGTCCAAGCATCTATTTGTGCTTTTGTGTAATCACGAATATTCACTTCATGAATGGTGTCAGAGAACAACTTCATAATTGCTTCGGTATCACCTATTTCATATCTTCGTACTTTCATAATTAATGTATATCTTATGTTTTCACAACCTGAAACACCATTGCCCACTACAATTCAAGAAAGTCCCTCTACTGAACCGATTCAGCAAGATCCACTCATTGCTAAAGGTTGGCAACGCGAACAGTACATTGGCATTGCTATACTCGTTATTAGCTTGGTTGCGGCTGTGGGATATTTTAGTCGCAGATTTGAATATGCCTTGTTATTTGCTTTTACCCTCAGTATCATCTTGATCGCTTTCTTGCTGACGATTTAAGTATATACTCAGTATAGTATATAAATTAAACGCTTTGTATAGGAGTATTTATGCAGTCGGCAGATACAAAAACTAAATTTGTTGTTTGCATTAGCAACAAAGATTACCCCGCTTCCTTAGAAATTAGAAAAATTTATCAGGTTATTCCTGATGTTCATGCTATTCAACATTATATGATTCGGGTGATTGATGAATCAGGCGAAGATTATTTATACCCAAGTACTTATTTTATACCTATTGAGTTACCTAAGGCAGTTGAAGAAGCTTTTTCTTTAGCCAGTTAAGTTTTAACATCAACTTTTTAAATCTTTCTCTTCAAGACCTATGTGAATAAAATTTAAAATCCCAAATAGTATGATTTTACTTCTAGATTATTGAATAAATAAACAATGTTAAAATTTTTTGCTGACCGAGGCGGTACATTTACAGATATAGTTGCTGTTACTGATGAACAGGTAATTATAGACAAACTCTCAAGCCATCCTGACCGTTTTTTAATTGTTTCTATTCCTCAGCATCAATGGATTATCGTCTATAAACTACTTTCGGAAAATCCTGAAAAATATCAAGATGCAGCTATTCAAGGTATTCGGGATATTATCGGTCTTGCAGGTAATGAACCTATGCCTACTGAAGTTATAGAAGTGGTAAAAATGGGGACAACAGTAGCAACAAATGCCCTATTAGAAAGAAAAGGCGATCGCCTGGCACTTTTCATTACTAAAGGGTTTAAAGATGCCCTGAGAATTGGCTACCAAAATCGTCCTGATATCTTTGCTCGTCAGATCATTTTACCAACCATGCTGTATGAACAGGTAGTTGAGGTTGATGAGCGCTATGATGCCCACGGTGAGGAATTAAAATCTGTCAATATTCACCAAGTAAAGAACGATTTACAAGCAGTTTATCATACAGGGATTCGCAGTTGTGCCATTGTTTTTATGCACAGTGATCGCTATCCTTACCATGAACAACAAGTTGCCCAACTTGCTCAAGAAATTGGATTTACACAGATATCTATATCCCATCAAGTCAGTCCTTTAATGAAATTGGTGAGCCGAGGAGATACAACAGTCGTTGATGCTTATTTAACTCCAATTCTGCGTCGCTACATTAACCAGGTAGCTAGTTACTTACCCCAAGTAAAATTAATGTTCATGAAATCTGACGGCGGTTTAGTCGCAGCCCCACAGTTTCAAGGGAAAGATAGTATTTTAAGCGGACCGGCTGGGGGAATTGTCGGTGCAGTGCAAACTAGTAAAAGAGCAGGTTTCGAGTTAGTTATTACCTTTGATATGGGCGGAACAAGTACGGATGTTGCCCACTTTAAAGGAGAATATGAACGTCAATTAGATTCCGAGATTGCTGGGGCGCGGATGCGAGTTCCCGTATTAGCAATTAATACTATTGCGGCTGGTGGCGGTTCAATTCTGTTTTTTGATGGTTTTAGTTATCGTGTCGGGCCAGAATCTGCGGGATCAAATCCTGGGCCTGCTTGTTACCGACGAGGAGGGAAATTAGCAGTTACTGATGCCAATGTCATGTTAGGTAAAATTCATCCCCAATACTTCCCCTCTGTCTTTGGATTAAATGGTAATTTGCCTTTAGATAAAGATATTGTTATTCAGAAATTTACCCAATTAGCTCAAGAGATTGCAGATGTTACAGGAAATCATCGGACTCCCGAACAAGTAGCAGCCGGATTTATAGCGATCGCTGTAGAAAATATGGCAAATGCTATTAAAAAAATCAGTCTACAACGGGGTTATGATGTTACCCAATATGTACTTTGTTGTTTTGGTGGTGCCGGGGCGCAAGTTGCCTGTTTAATTGCCGATACATTAGGGATGAAAAAGATATTTCTCCACCCTTATGCTGGGGTTCTTTCAGCTTATGGTATGGGTTTAGCTGATATTAGAGCAATTAGAGAAAGTGGCGTAGAACAGCCTTTAACTCAAGTTTTAATTCCACAATTACAGCAGCTAATGGCATCTTTAGAAAATCAAGCTAGAGGTGAAATAACATCAGAAAAGGTGAGCAATAAAGAGGAAGTAGTCCGAAAAGTTAATTTAAAATATGCAGGGACTAACTCTACATTAAATATTAACTTTGCCACTCAGATAACAGTAATGCAACAAGAATTTGCAGATGAACATAAATCTCGTTACGGTTTCATCCAAGTAGAAAAAACTTTAATTGTCGAATCTGCGTCAGTAGAAGTAATTCAAAAAATGGATACTCCCGCAGAACCCTTAATTACTCGTACCCGTCCTCTAAATGAAGTCCCCAAAGCTGTTGAAACAGTTAGAATGTTTACTGCTAACAAATGGTATGATACGCCTGTTTATCAACGGGAAGATTTGCAACCAGGAGATAGAATTAGTGGGACTGCTATTATAGTTGAAAAAATTAGCACAATTGTAGTTGAGCCTAACTGGGAAGCTAGATTAACTGAACGCAATCATTTAATTTTACAGCGTTGATAATAATAAGATTTTAGATTATTCGTTAGGAAATTCCTGCTTTTTGAAAGATTTGCCGAGGCGTAATTTGTATGTCTGTAAATAAAGAATCTGCTAAAGCATCAGTACCGCGTTTAGTTTGAGGGAGAGCATCTGGATAAAAAATAGTCAGAGTTTTTGCTCTAGAGTCTATAATCCAAACTCGTTGAACTTTAGCATTCAGATAATCTGTAGCTTTTTCTGTCATTTCTCCGAAAGTTTGACCAGGTGAGATAATTTCAATCACTAATTCGGGTGCAACAGGACAAGCATCATCTTGTAACCAATCAGCAGCAAGACGGTTATAAGAAATATAAGTCAAATCTGGTACAGGAACCCAGTCTTGTTGATTTCGTGTTAGCTTAATTGCCCATTCTATGACCACCCGTCCCTTTCCTTGTGCCCATGCAGATAAGAGTATAAATAACGCACCTGTTATCGAACTATGAAAGAATTTTGGTGACATTTCATCATTTTTGAATTTGGGGACAGCTTTTCCCTCAATGAGTTCATGGGGGATGTCTGCTTCGGGGAGTGCGAGGAATTCTTCAAGGGTGAGTTGAGTTTTGAGTTGATTCATAGGGATAACCGTCTTATTTGCTCAATGCATATTCATCTGTAATCGAGTTATCTTGTTATTAACTTTAACTAAATTTTTGCAACCATAACATAGGAGAAAGATAATGCTCCAAAAATTGTTTTACGTATTATGCGATCGCCTCTTCACTATTTGTGCTTAATCATAACTGTGATCAGTCTTGCTGATCGTAGTGATTGCGTGATGCAACTACCTTAGAAAAGTGTTCTCTTGACCAATTAGCGATCGCTAGTAATGGTTCTATTAGTGTTTCTCCCAAAGGTGTTAGAGAATATTCCACACTCAAAGGCATCTGTGATAATACTTGACGCTCCACTAACCCATGCCGTTCTAGTTTACGCAGGGTTTGAGTTAGCACCTTTTGGGAAATTCCTTCAATGCGTCGCTGAATATCGTTATATCGTCGTGAACGGTAGGCTAGGCAATATAGCACAATCACGCTCCACTTATCTGTAATCACATCAAGAATTTGCTGAGTCGGGCAATTGAGTGTGAATAATTCTGGTTCGGGAAAGTCTTGTACCATCAAAATTTTTCACGCACCATTTGGTACCTAATTGTTTTTGTGCAGCAGTCATTTTAGCCTGAAGTGGTAACCAATTGAACCTTTGCGCTTAAACCAAAGAAAAGTCATGAGTTCTACCATTAATCTGTTTTCACCCATGCAAATGGGGAGTCAGGCATTACAAAACCGGATGGTCATGGCCCCGATGACTCGCCTCCGGGCTGTGGGATCAATTCCCACTCCTTTGATGGCAGAATATTATGCCCAAAGAGCCTCAGCCGGGTTGATCATCACTGAATGCACGATGATTTCACCATTGAGTAATGGATATATCAACTGTCCAGGTATTTACTCACCTGAGCAGGTAACGGCATGGCAACAAGTCACCGATGCCGTTCATGCCAAAGGAGGCAAAATTTTCTTGCAACTGTGGCACAGTGGGCGGGTAGGACATCCATTTCTTTTGGATGGTGAGTTACCTGTAGCTCCTAGTGCGATCGCCGCAACGGGAACACTCCACACCCCAAGAGGCAAAGTTACCTTAGAAACACCCCGCGCTCTAGAAACTGACGAAATACCGCAAATTATCGAGCAGTTCCGCCAAGGTGCAAAAAATGCCATGAACGCAGGGTTTGATGGCGTTGAGTTACATGGTGCTTTTGGTTATTTAATCGATCAATTTTTGCAAGACGGCTCAAATCAGAGAACAGATAAATACGGCGGTTCCATTGAAAATCGCGCGCGATTTCTCCTAGAAGTGGTCGAGGCAGTTTGCCAAGTTTGGGAAAGCGATCGCGTCGGGATTAAGTTATCTCCCAGCAATACATTTTACGGAATGCACGATTCTCAGCCTCAAGCAACATTTAGCTATGTGATTAAAAAGCTGAATTTATTTGCGCTTGCTTACATTCATTTAATGGAGCCAAATGAACAAGATTTAGCAACCCGCGATGTTATCAATCCCGTAATTTCCACCTTTCGCCCCCTCTATCAAGGCTTAATCATCACCAACGGAGGGTATGATAAATCTCAGGGAAATCAAATTTTGGTGACAAATGAAGCGGATCTAGTTTCCTTCGGCAAGCTATTTATCGCTAACCCTGATTTACCTGAGCGTTTTGCAATTGATGCTGAGTTAAACTCGCCCAATCCTGCAACATTCTATGGTGTGAAAGAGCAAAATTTGGAGAATGGTTACACAGATTATCCATCTCTGAAAGCGAGCTAGAATTAACCCTTTCCATCTCTTAACTCTGTGTTCTCTGCGCCTCTGTGGTTAAATAAATTACTTTAAACCGCAGAGTCACAGAGAGCGCCGAGAAAAAAAGAAATTTTACGAGTCATATTTAAAGGGTTAATACCTAGAATCTCAGCCTTGTGAATTTATAATTTATATTTTTTCCGTAGCTTTTTTGTAAAAAAGGTACACATAGGGGTGAAAATCGATGACATAACTACTTTTTCCTGTTTGTTGTGCTGTACTCATGAATGATTCTCCGCGTCAGGATCTATCTGTTTATCGGCTGGCTTTGGGAGCGCAAGCGCCTCCTCAACCATTGCCCCTCAATCCTGCTACTCTGCTATCTCTAGTGAGGTCACAAATAGATTTACTGATTGAGCAACAGATCACCGCAACGTTTTGGGTTAAGCTACCACCAGGAAAAATTTGGGACGCAGAATTATTGCGATATCAATCTTCGATGAGTGGTTCTGGCGTGATCTATACTTGCCAGATGAGAGGAAATGCAAATTTCAACGCATCTAATCATGTCTGCGTGCAACTACCACCAAATAGGCTATTGCGGCGGGAATACTTTCTCATAGTGTTGTCGCCGCAGTTTTGCAATTTAATTGTAGTGCAGCGATCGCTGAAAAATAAAACCCACGGTATGGGGAAGGCGCACACCCAGAAACACCCGCCTTTACTAGCTATAACTACTGTTGAAGGAAGAGTCATTCAGCGAGTGTTAGATGGCATTAAGCAGGCGAGGTTACCAGAATCATCTGTTGTACCTGCGGATTTGATTTGCCCAAGTGTATCCGCATCAGCAATTATGAGTCAGCTGTTGACCAAACAACTCCAGCGACAGGAGGAAATTAATTGCTACATCTCGACTAAACGCATCGCTAAGTTGCGGCTGCAAAATCAAAAGCTACAAAACCAAGAGCAACTTAAGGATGAATACTTGAGCAGTGTGTGTCAAGAACTACGGACACCTCTAACGCACATGAAGACAGCACTTTCGTTGTTAAATTCGCCTAATCTTAAACCACCGCAGCGACAACGTTATTTACAAATGCTCAATACCCAGTGCGATCGCCAAAGTACTCTGATTACAGGTTTATTAGATTTGGTAAATCTGGAGCATAATTTGGAGGGGACGAACTTAGAGTTGGTAAATCTTGCAGATATTGTGCCTGGGATAGTGAGCACTTACCAGCCTGTAGCTCATGAAAAAGGCATTATGTTAGCTTACACCATACCATCTGAACTTCCCGGTGTGTGGTGTGTAATGGGTGGACTAAGGCAGATAGTGATTAATCTGCTACATAACAGCATTAAGTTTACCCCCAATGGTGGCCAAGTGTGGGTAAGGACGCGTGTTCACAACGACTATGTGCAATTAGAATTCCGCGACACAGGTATGGGAATTAGTGAAAACGAAATTCCCAAAATCTTTGACTGCTTTTATCGAGTCCGTTCGGGAGTTACTGAAGATATGGGTGGCGCTGGTTTGGGTTTAACGATTGTCAAACGGTTGTTGTGGCGTTGTGGTGGTGCTATTTATGTTAAAAGTAAGCTGGATGAAGGGTCTACCTTTATTGTGCAGCTACCAAGAGTTCGCAAAACACCAAGAGCGATCGCTGTAAAAAATCCATAATCCCCATTCCCTTCTTAACTTCTAATTCCTAACTTGTGCTTACTGCTGACTTCCAAAGGCAAGAATATAGTTAAAACTTCCCCATTGTGTGGGCGTTGGCGGACAATTAGTTTACCGCCAATAGCCTGAAATAAATGCTTGGTTGCGGCAATGTTCAAGCTAATCGTACCTGTTTCTGGCTGAAACATCAGCAGTTGACCAAGGGCTTTACGAATTGGTGGAGTTGCGGCTACTTTACTGGTGTCTTGGCATTGGATTTGGGGCGATAATTGCAATTTTAGTTGGTCTCCCGCCGGGATCACCTGTACTTGAATATGACCGCCTGGTGGTAAGCTGCGAGTGAAATTCTCCATCAACCCGGTGAGTACTTGATCCAGCATATTCGGATTACTGACCACTGTTGGCAGTTGCTGGGGTAAAACCACATCTAAAGTCAAATTCCGCCGATGCGCTGCTTGTTGCCAGCGAGGAATACTCTGCTGCAACACTTGATCTAACGACATGGGTGTAAGTTGAGTGTTTGGAGATTTTACCGAGGTGCAAGTTTCTAGTTCTGCTGCTTTAAATAGTAACTCCATCCGATCAATTTGCTCGGTACACTCGTGGTCGATAATTTCTAACCGATGAATTACATTAGCTGGTAAGTCTCGCCGCTTCAGCAGCAGGCGCGTCATGGTGCGAATGGTTGTCAATGGAGTGCGAACTTCATGAGCAAAAGCTTGGAGTAATTCGATGTCAGGGACTGGAGATTGAGTGTGGGAAATTGAGGATTGGGGATGGGAAATTGGGCAATAAAGATGAGGCTCACTCTTTTGTCCCCAGTCTCCAGGGTTTTGTGATGCTTCCTTAGTTTCTTCTGGTTGTGTTAATTCTTGAAGCAACAACTGGCTAAACTGCATCACAGTCCGATAATCTGCTGTCACAGGAGCATATTTTTGTACTAATGTATCCAGTTCAGCAAAAAATTCTGGATTACTCAGCATTACCCGCGCGCCTAGCGATCGCCAAGCCTGCTGGACTATTTCTGGCTCAAAAGAAAATGAAAATGTTTTATTACCGTTTTTGTGTTCTGCTAAAACTAAGACTAAGCGAAATTTTTCTGTAAAAACCAAACAAAATTGCTCTGCTGCCAGTGGGTCGGCAGGTAGCAAGGGTAGTACTGATTCGTGGGGAACCTTTTCTACATCTGCCATGGCGATCACTGTTGGCATGTGAAATGGCATCAGTGCCAAGGGGTTAAATGGCTTAGCTGTAAAAGTGACAGTTTGTAAGCTTTGAGTTAGTCTAGGCTGACTAAATAAGGGTGCTGGTGCAGCTAGCACTAATCCTTGGTTCGCCTCAGGTGAAGTGGTTGCTAAAGTGTTGATTAGCAGTTGTTCTGTCGCTGCTAAACTGACGCGCCATTGCCGCTCTGCTTTGGTTGGTGAACATTCAGCCATGATTGATTGACTTTCGGCTAAAACTTCACTCAGACTTGGCAATATCCATTCGTACACAGGTTTTCACCCCTTAATTTTAGAGCGGCTGGCGGCGTTTAGATTAAGTATTTCATCATTACTTATGAGGTTATAGTCTTTTGTGTACTAGCGACAGTCGTAGAACCGAACAAGATAGGTGCAATTTCCCCTGTCTTGAGTCCAGTCCTGATCACCCTGAACAAGAGAGGAATCCGTGACTACCAAATAGGATTTTATTTTTTTTTATCAGATGCATCTTCCCTTGATCCTCTGTGGTTTTGCTGATTACTTACAAATTTTATAAATTTGTGGTAGCTGCCACCAAGGAATATGGGGATATTCATGATGTTCTTTATGGTAGCCAAAATGGTAGCAAGTAATAAATGACCACCAAATTGGCCGGTTAATAGTTTGGGCACAATGAGGCTGAATATAACCGCCTTTTGGCTCACGATGAGGCAGAAAAGTCCCAAAATAAAATAATTGTAATGAACTTAATATGGAAGGAATTACCCAAAAATAAGTTAGATTATCACCAGGTATATGAAATATGGATTTTGCGATGTTATAAATAATAGTTAAAGTAATAATTTGTTGCCAACTCCAGTAACCCTTCATAAAATAAATATACCAAGCAAAAAAGTTTTTATGCTTACCATCATGAAAGTCTGGATCTATTTTACTTACTGGTTTATGATGATGTAACCAATGCTTTTTTAACAGTTTTGGATATGATAAAAGACCATAAATTGATAAGGTTAATGACCCAATAAAATGGTTGATTTTGGTGTTTTTGGGAAATACTACCCCATGCATAGCATCATGAGAAGTAATAAATAATCCTGTATATAAAAATGTTTGCCACAGGATAATTGGCAATAAAATCAAAAAATTTATTTCTGAGATATCAATAAATAGTAATAATCCCAAGCTAATAGCCCATATACTAATAATGGCAATGGCTATAAAAATTCCCCCAAATAAATCGTTATTTTTTACTTCTGGGGTGATTGATTTTTGATTTTTATATGGTTGTTCTAACTGGATCACGCTTTTACTCCGCGTAGCATTTTAGGTGAAAATTCTCAAAATATAGTCACAGTAAAAAGCACCAACCACGAGCTAGAAATGTCTATTAGTGGTTAGTGTTCTACACTAGACAATACCAACATTTTTATACTATGTAGAAATGTTAAGTTACTTTAACTATTATTACACATACAACTGATCTTATTGAGTCGCCCAGGTAAAGATGTTGCTATTGTTATCTTTGGCAAGCAAGGATGGTCACTCATTAGTCAGAAGCGTGAAGCATCAACATAGTACTTTTGTACTGTATTGTTACCATTGAGATCCTCAAGCAGAGAAACAGGAGAAAAAAATTCTCCCCCTTACTCATTTCCCTACTCCTCATATCTTGCACCAGGCGACTGGAAGTCACAGCTACACAGGCGCGACGCGTAGCGTCTTCCCGGAGGGAAGGCCACCTACGTGGGTTCAAAACCCTTGTTTTTCCTTGAGTCCGCAAGGCGGACTTTGTTTGTATAGCTGCGATTTTAATCGCCAAGGGTTGGTGCAAGATGTCAGACTCAGCCTTTCTCAAGCTATTCAATCGCGAGAAAATGCCTCTGTTCCCTCTTTTCCTAATAGATCAGCAACACGCTTCCAACTTCAGACTGAGGCGTAAAATCAAACTTAAAGGCATGACGCTTCTTGCCAATTTTATGTAGTGTTATTTGCATCACTAGAATAAAGTTGCATTGTGGATTTTCCTGAAAAATCTAATTACATTTTTCATAATATTTACCTGGTCATTTAGTGCTATCTGTCTCTAGTGCCAAATTCTCAGCAAGTCTAAAGGATGAGATTTAGAGAATTTTTGCACGGAAGTCTTTTTATTAAATAATTATTTCATTGAGTAGATGTTTTTTCACCATTCATTACTAGCTAAAATTTCACAATGAATGAATTATAGTGACCAAATACTATTCCAAATCTCATCAAAAATCTAACGGAAGTCAGAAGATTTTTTTGAGCCTTGTTGCCCAGACTAAATAGATAGTAAATAACATTCTAATTTTAGAATATGGCTCCTACAGTAATAATTACAGGTGCTTCTCAAGGCATTGGTAAAGCAACTGCACTTTTATTTTCCCGAAAAGGATATAACCTTGTCCTTGCAGCTCGTCATGCTGACTCCTTGGCAGCCACAGCACAGGAATTACAAAGCCTTGGTCGTACAGCACCATTAACTATTACTTGCGATGTCAAAGATCCATCCCAGGTAGATACATTAGTGAAAAATGCCTTGGAGCATTATGCTGACATTGATGTGCTGGTAAACAATGCAGGTATTTTTGCATCAGGGCCAGTGGAACAGTTTTCGCTCAACGATTGGCACCAAGTTATAGATACTAATCTATGGGGATATATTCATACTATCCATGCTCTTTTGCCTCATTTTCTCCAACGGGGAAGTGGAACCATAGTTAATGTCAGTTCTATTGGGGGAAAAGTACCTACTGCTTATTTAGTTCCTTACTGTACTAGTAAATTTGGGGTGACAGGATTAACAGAATCATTGCAGGCAGAATTACAGCCAAAAGGTATTTCTGTTTGTGGGATTTATCCAAATTTAATCAAAAGTAGTTTTATGGAACGGGCAGTTTTTCGAGGTAAGGATGAGCAAGATATTACCAGCCGCCGTCAACAGCTTGATAATGTGCTGAAAAATCCTGTTATTGAGAAGCCTGAAGATGTGGCAAATGCTATTTGGGATGCAGTTAAGCATCAAAAATCGGAAGTAATGGTGGGTTCGGCAAATGTGTCGCAGGGTTTATACAGATTATTTCCTGGCTTGATGAAATGGGTTTCTCAACAAGGTCTAAAAAATCAGGATAAATAGGTATCTTTTGTAATTTTCTTATAGCTGTTCAAATGCAATTTGAAGCATTGTAAGCTAATGGCTACTTTCTGATTGATTCCATTAACTCAATACACTTGTTCATCTGCTGACGCATGGTGTCAGCATCAGCATGAAATCTTCGACCATGACCAGGTAGTACCCACTCAAATGAGTATTTAACTAACTTATACATTGATTTTATCTGTTCTGACCAAGAATACCAACAGACATCGTGAAATGCTACCAACTGATGCAAGCTTTCTGACCAAGCAAGATGGTCGCCTGTGAATAAAAATTTATTTTTGTACAGTAAAACCGTATGTCCTTTGGTATGACCAGGAACGGGAATAATCAGCAAATCTGGAGTTAGAGCAAATGGTTCTTTTGCAGTTAGCTGTATTTCTACATTCCGAGTACCCGCAGTAATTTCATCAATATGGAGAATACGCTGACATTGAAAATGTTCAACAAATTTTTGATGATCTGCTACATCATCCCTGTGAGTTAAGTACATATAACGAATTCCACCCATTTCTTCTATACGCTTGACTAAAGGTGATAAAAATTGAGGAGAATCCACTAAAATGTTACCTTCTGGAATTTGAATTAAATAACTAGCAGCACCATAAGATTTTTCCGAATGATAACCACAGTGATAGATATTTTCATCAACTAAAATTGGAAAACTTTGTTGAGCAAATTTGATATCACATGGCTTCTCAACTGTACCAATAGAATTAGTTGGACAAGCTAAAAGTGCTTGGAGTGCTGCTAATCTTTCTACTTCATTTTGTGGCTGATGATGTACTGCGGACTGTTGATTGATACGAGAAAATACTTGAGGTGCCATCCAGCGACACGTATCACAATCAATACAAGTAGTATCTACATAAAAATCACCGTTAACATTTTCCCAGCGACGAATATCTAAATGAGCCATATTATTTCGTGTGCAAGCTAATTTGTGAATGAGCAATAATTTTTCATATCTCTACGCTAGCAAAAGTCACCTCTCTTCACAGATGCCGCTAGATATAACTTCAACTTTGACCACACAAATTTGTCTCCCTGTTATTTAATGTGGCACTGTACAGGAACGTAGACAAGACTCATTAGATAATGCCACGATGTTAATCTCACCGCGTTATCGTGACTCACACTCGCGTTTAGTCACATGATGACGATAACGAAACATCGCTTCTAGTTGCACTTTGATTAACCAACCACTGATAAATTCAATTGTGTCACCACCCGGCATTGAGAAAGCAACAGCATCAGTTAGCCTGGTTTTACCATTTTCTGGCGCAAATTCATGTCGATGTACCCAAGACTCAAAAGGGCCAGATATCTGTTCGTCGATAAACAGACAATTTTGTTCACATTCAGTGTGACGCGCTAACCAAGTTAAAGGTAATGGCCCCAAAAATAAACGAAATTCGGTGATAGCACCCACTTCCAGCCCTCCTTCACGACGGACTACTTGAACTGGTTGCCAAGGTGGGTTTAGTAGTTGCAAAATATCCGGTCTTTCGTGAAATTTCCAAACTACTTCGGGTGGTGCATTAATTACTGAGGAATGTTGAAAGTGCAGCATGGAAAGAAAAACCTAAAATTTAGCCTTCGCATTCAGTATCAATCTCGATATCTAGGGTATCTTCATCAACCCGCACATACAAAATGTTGGGGTTACAGCAAACTTGACAGTCTTCTACATAAGATTGTTGTGACCCAGCGCTTAAATCGATAAAGGTTAAGTTTGGTTCGCCACAATAGGCACAATAATAATCTGCCGTGGTTTGCATTGAGTTAATTCGTAAGACGATAGGCAAATGTAAAAACTCTAGGTAGTTTGTCTATGGAAAGTGTCAAATAAAGATTATCTAATATTCCCACATAAGCAGGGCTAGGCGATCGCTCTTGATTAAGGTCGCCCAGCTTGAAAAATTTGTTCAGCAGTCAAATTCAATTCTGGGAATGTAGGCGATATTATGTGATCGCTACCTCGAAACTGGTTAACTTGATACTCATCTTCCACTAAATAGTAAATAGAAATCGTAGGTTGTTTGGGATTACCTATGTATCGCCTACCACCCAAAGCTAAATAGTCAACAACCCAATATTCAGGAACACCAAAAGTTTCATAGTCAACTAGCTTGTGTGCATAATCATCTTGCCAATTAGTACTGACGACTTCAATAACTAAAGGAACAGATGCAGCCTCAGTCACTGTCGAAGACTTTTTCCACATTGGTTCTGATGAAAGATGCTTTTGATTGATGACAATTACATCAGGTGAATAAGCAGATTCTCTTGCAGGAACTTTGATTAATGCTTGCTTGGGTATGAGATAAGGAAGTTTTAATCGTTTGAACTCTAGAGTGATTTCGCCAGCTAAAAAACCATTAATCTCTTCATGATCTCCTACTGGCTGCACTTCAACAATCACTCCATCATGTAGTTCATAACATTTACCGTCTGGCTTCCAATTTAGGAATTCTGCAAAAGTTACTGTTTTTGGCAAAGCTTGAAACATGAGACTTGCTCCTGATTCAAATTTAAAGTTTAGCACCAAAGTCTTATACAGTATAATTTTCAGGCTATGCCATGTAGTTTTAAATCAGATTTAAAGAAATTCGTTTTTTTACTTTTCATTTCTTCATCATGGCTGCCATATAAGCTATCAGCCAAGTGCTTCAGTAGTGTAGACTGTGGTAGCGGCCCTTGCAAGTGATTCCAAGGTAAGATTTGTTCTGTTGACCAATTGGTGTGGACGTAAAACTCTAAGTCGGGGATTTGTCCTTTGAGTTGTTTGAAAGCTCGTTTGTAGCTACCTAAAGAGTCGCCAAATTCACGGGTTAATTCGAGCAGTTGTGAGAGTCGGCGATCGCCTCTGGATATCAAAGCCTGTATAATCGACCAATTATAGCTTTCGGGGCGAAACTCTATACCCTGAGGTTTGAGTTTTTTTTGTAAAAATTGTAACCTCTTTTCCGCTTGGCGATTCACCCCAAACCATTGAAATGGTGTATGGGCTTTGGGTACAAAGGTGCTACATCCTAGTGTTAATCGCAGTCCTGGGGCAGCTTTTTTGATACTCAGCATCATATCTACGGTTTGTGCTAAATCTTCTGGTTCTTCACCGGGAATTCCTGCCATCCCGTAGAGTTTCAGACTTTTCAAGCCTCCAGCTTTGGCGTTTACCGCAGCTTGGATGATTTCATCGTTATGCAACTTTTTGTTGATAATTTGGCGGAGTTTTTCCGAACCACTTTCTACAGCAATGGTAAGCGATCGCGTGTCTCTTTTTGCTAAAGTTTCTGCCAGCTGCACAGTTACTGTATTGGTTCGCACTGAGGCAATACTCAAACGCACATCATCATATTTTGGCTGACTAATATAATTTAGCAAAGCCTCAAACTCTGGATGCTGAGTTACCGAAGCACCCAATAAACCCAAGCGATTTGTAACTTGTAAACCTCTTTCAATGGCTGGAATCAAAGAACTTTCCAGACTGGCTGTTCTAAAAGGCAATGTCAGATAACTTGCCATACAGAAGCGGCACATTTCTGGACAACTTCGTACCACTTCTACCATGTAAATATTTTCCCAGGCGGCTTTTTCAGTCACTACAGTTGATGATGCAAGGGTATTTCCTCGGTAAGTTTGCTTTTGCACCACTGCGGGAATTTCTGGGAAAATTGGTTTAATTGACTTCACTGCACCATCTTTTGCCTGATATTCCACCTCATATAAACTAGGAACGTAAATTCCTGGAATTTGCGCCAATGCTTTTAACTGAGTCTGGCGAGAGGCGTTTCTAACTTCTTTGTACACCTCAATAAAATTAGGCAGTAGATTTTCTCCATCACCTAGTAAGATGACATCAAAAAAGTCTGCAAAAGGTTCCGGGTTAGCAGTGAGTACAGGGCCACCACCAAAAACTATGGGATGTGAATCATCACGGAAAGTAGCCCGAATAGGAATTTCTAGAGATTCGAGTAAATTTAAAATATTTACATAATCTAGTTCCCAGGAAAGCGAAAATCCTACAATTTTCGGGTTGCGGGGAAGTTGTTCCTGAATATCGGTAAATAAGCGACTCACCTGCACATCTTCACGCATAGCCAAAGTAGCCCACACCACCTGATAGCCGAGGCTGGTGATACCGACGCTGTACTCATTAGGAAAGGCAAAAATTAGCGGTATCGCATCGGTGTTGGGAGTGGTGGGAGTGAATAAGAGGCGTTCAGAGGCAAATACAGTCATATTAATTCTTAATTCGTGAGCGAGTCGCCATCTTGGCGCTTGGCGTCGTTCGGGTAATTTCTTTAAAGAAGTTTGGCAAACTCGCGAACCTGTAAGGCAATTCGTAATTGAGGAATTGAATAATTGGTGTCAACAAGTCTTTGTCAGGTTAAGGGTTATCCATATCTAATTTTAAGCCATGTAATCATGAGGCTAATGTTGATTTTAGAGAGTTATTCATGGCTGCAAACAGAAACTTATGCCTTATGATATGTATATCTAAGTAATATCGATTAATGTCAAGAGTGATTAATGAACATTGCCTAAATTAGCCCAATCTTAGGTAATGCCTCTTTACTGATTGAAAATTTCACGATTTAACCAGTATCCACTGAATTTACTCAAAAAAATAGCTTTTGTAAGGGCGAACGATGGGACTCGAACCCACGAATGGTGGTACCACAAACCACTGCCTTAACCACTTGGCTACGCTCGCCATTTCGATATTGCTGATTATAACATTTCTTTGAAGAAGTAATCAAGAGTTTTTTTTTAAGGAACGGACTTTGTTTATTCCCAGTCTTGGGAGTCCAATGACAACATTGAATTACAGTTAGGAAACATGAAAGCACTGACTATTATGGCATACGCGGGAGCAGCAGGATTAGCCACTTTGGGAGTGACAATGGCGAAAACTAATCCGTCGCAGGCTGAATATGAAGAGTACGCAGCGCAACGACTGACAGAATATTTAAAAAAGGATGTTTGCAAAAAAACTACAAGTTTCTTAGAAAATTTACTAAATTCTAAATGTGAGCAACTGGTAGATACAGCCAATCCCCATATGCGGGAAATCCTGGCTCTGACTACGCAAAAGCAAGATTTTATGATTTTTAGCATTTACAGTACAGATATAAGACTGAGTTCTTGGATACCTGCTTACAGATTTGAGACAGTGGGGGCATTTAATAACTTTTATACTTACACCGCCGAGCAGCAATAAGGCAAGCAGCCGAGGGAGAGTCGGGAATAAATTGGGAATACTAAGATCATGAAGCCCAGAAAACGTTCTACCTGGTAATGAAACTCTGTCCCAACATTGGCTGTCTGCATTTACAAAATTCTGACACGGCTCAAGTTTGTCCCAAATGTGGTGGGCAATTGTTGCTCCAAGACCGCTATCGCCTGCTCTGTTGCTTAGGACACGGTGGATTTGGCAGAACTTTTTTGGCTGTGGATGAACACCTTCCCTCCAAAATCAGGTGTGTCATCAAACAATTCTGTTTTCCAGAGGAAGATAGAGAAAGCCTTCACAAGGCAGTAGAATTATTTCGTCAGGAAGCCGTTCGTCTAGATGAGTTGCAGCATCCCCAAATACCTCAACTATTAGGGTACTTTGAACAAGAGCATCAGCTGTATTTGGTGGAGGAATTAATTTCAGGACAAACCCTGGCACAGGAATTACAACAGCAAGGAGTATTTAACGCATCCCAAATAGGGGAATTACTGCAAAATTTGTTGCCAGTGCTGCAATTCATCCATGACCGCCGAGTGATTCACCGTGATATTAAGCCAGCAAATATCATGCGTCGCGTCCCCCAAGGTGATCTAGTTTTAATTGACTTCGGAGTTGCTAAACACATCACTACTACAGCGTTGCTACATACAGGAACAACAATAGGCAGTCCAGAATATATTGCTCCTGAACAAACACGGGGTAAAGCTTTACCAGCTAGTGACCTTTATAGTTTAGGTGTCACCTGTATTCATTTATTGACGGGAATTTCTCCCTTTGAGTTGTTTGATGTGATTAGCGATCGCTGGGTATGGCGTGACTATATATTAAGTGAAAATAGGGTAGGTCATGCACTCGGTCAAATTCTTGATAAATTGCTGCACAATGCCCTTTCTCAACGTTATCAATCGGCTGCGGAAGTCCTGGAAGCCTTAAATTTAGCCACAACACAGCCAGATAATTTAAAGATAGAACTTGATTACAGCCAATTGCGCGATTTCCTCGCTGTCAGGAAATGGCAACAAGCAGACCAAGAAACTTGGGTGGTGATGTGTCAAGCACTCTCGAAGCCAATTAACAGCTATCTTTTTTGTAGTGATTTGAAAAAGTTGCCAGATGAGGTTTTACAAACAATTGACCAACTGTGGATGCAGTACAGCCAACAACGGTTTGGGTTTAGTGTTCAGAAGCAAATTTATGAAAACGTTGATGGTGACTACGGCAAATTTTGTGCTGCTATTGGTTGGACTGTTTATAACTCCCAGTCTAGTTCTCAATTTCTGCTAAGTTGGTCTATCCCTAAAGGATACTTCCCCTCCCGAATTTGGGCTGGTGGGACTCAAGTGTGGCAACATACCAGTGTTTTAGTTTCCAAGCTGCCAAGCTGTTACCCTGAAAATAATTACTAATTCGTAATTAAGAAAATTAGACTTTGGCTGTGTTTGTGTCTCACTCTTTTTTTTAATTGGTATGACATCTGCGTATTTGCTGGTATCCCACGGTAGTCGTGACCCACGCCCAGAAATTGCTATGCAGCAATTAGCAGGGTTGGTATCGCAGAAACTGGGGAATACCAAACATCTTATGGGTATAGCTTCTCTAGAATTAAAACCTGAGCCTTTGCATGAGCAGATTAAACAATTTGCCCACAGTGCTTTAGTTTCCGGGGCTAGTAGCCTCAAGGTAATACCGTTATTTCTGCTACCGGGTGTGCATGTAATGACAGATATTCCTGTCGAGATTGCACTGGCGCAACAGGCTGTTGGTCAAGATATCATGATTAATCTGCAACCACATTTAGGCAGTCATCCCGGCTTAGTCACATTGCTAGTCAAGCAAATGGCTACGATGAAAGCTGAAAAATCAATTTTGTTAGCTCATGGTAGCAGTCGTCCTGGTTCCTTAGAGCCAATAGAAACAATTGCAGCCAAATTGGGAGCAGTGGCGGCTTATTGGGCTGTACCACCTAAATTAGAATCGCAGGTACAAGAGCTTGTGGCTGCTGGCAAGAGGGAAATTGCAATTTTGCCATATTTTCTATTCACAGGTGGTATTACCGATGCGATCGCAAAGTCCGTAGAAACGCTAAAATTACAATTTCCTGCTGTAACTTGCCAACTGGCAGAACCTTTGGGAGCAAGTACAGAATTAGCTGAGATAATTGGGGATTTGATACATAAATGAGCCGCACAGAGAAAGAAGCGCAAGGGTGTTTAGGTAAGGTTTATTTAATAGGTGCGGGGCCTGGAGATCCAGGATTAATGACCCTTAAAGGTAAGGGTTTATTGGAATGTGCGGATGTCGTGATCTATGATGCCTTGGTCAGTCCAGCAATTCTGGCTATGATTAATCCCCAAGCCGAAAAAATCAACGCAGGTAAGCGGATGGGGAGACATTCATTATTACAAGAAGAAACCACCCATCTGCTCATTGAAAAGGCGCAAGATCACGCAGTAGTGGTGCGACTCAAGGGCGGCGACCCGTTTATTTTTGGTCGCGGTGGCGAAGAAATGGCAGATTTAGTCCAAGCTGGGATATCTGTAGAAGTTGTGCCAGGAATTACATCAGGAATTGCGGCTCCTGCTTATGCTGGGATACCTTTAACTCATCGACTGCATAGTTCTTCTGTAACTTTTGTAACTGGGCATGAGTCAGCAGGTAAGTATAGACCGAGGGTGAATTGGCAGGCGATCGCCCACGGTTCGGAAACCATTGTGATTTACATGGGGATGCACAATCTACCTTACATTGTGGAACAGTTAAGTCAAGCTGGGTTGAGTGTAGAGACACCCATTGCCTTGGTGCGTTGGGGTACACGACCAGAACAAGCAGAATTGGTCGGGACGTTAGAGTCAATTATTGGGCAAGTTGAGGAAACTGGATTTGGCGCACCCGCGATCGCAGTTATCGGCTCAGTAGTAAATATGCACAGTATTCTATCTGGGTGTCGCCCTATTTAAGAGTACATGAACTAGCTATTTACACTACAGAAGTTCATGGGAGAGTATAACTGATAAACTAGAAAAAACAGGTTTTCCTTGGTAAAGTCAGCATGAACAAAGAGTTCACTCAAATTTTTGAGTTAACCCTCTCGGAAAAGTTACAGCTTGTGGAAGATTTATGGGATAGTATTGCCTCTGTTCCAGAACAAATCTCTGTGCTTGACTGGCAGAAAGAAGAACTTGCTAAGAGAAAAGCAGCATACTTGCAGAATCCTGACTCAGGTAGTTCATGGGAGGAAGTCAAAGAGAGAATTCGCCTAAACAGCAGCGATGTTTAGAAACTTGATTATTCTGCCAGAAGCAGAACAGGATACAGTTCAGGCTTACACTTGGTATGAAAATCAGGAACCTGGTTTGGGTGAAGAGTTTCTTCGTTGTGTTGATGCTTGCCTTCATTTTGTTCGACGAAACCCAACAATGTATCCGGTAGTTTATGAAAGTTATAGAAGGGCTGTCGTTCGCCGCTTTCCTTACGTTGTTTTCTACGAGTATTTTGACTATACGCTCATTGTCTACTCAGTTTTTCATTGCTCTCAAAATCCTCAAAAATGGCGTAGTCGGCTGCCATAAGCAAGAGAATGTTGTCCTGCTCGTAACAGCTTATACTAGATTTACAGTACCTGCGATCGCAGTTATCGGCTCAGTAGTAAATATGCACAGTATTTTATCTGGGTGTCGCCCTATTTAAGACTTGTGAGCTACCCACCATTTTTATTCCCATAAGCTCATGGGGGCATAACTGATAAAATTGCTGCCTCCGTAGTAAATATGAGTGTCGCTTAGTTTGAAATTACTCATCAGGAATCTGAGTTTCAGGAATGTGCTTGAGTCCCCAAGCAATCATCGTTTTCAACACAGGGCGGAGGCTTTGACCTCGTTCTGTTAATTGATAGCTCATCCGTCGAGAATGGTTACTATATAGCTGTTTTTCTGCTAAACCTAGCTCTTCTAGCAATTTCAACCGATTTGACAAGATATTTGTAGAAATTCCTTCAGGAGAGTCTAAAAACTCCTCAAAACGCTGCTTATGGAAAAACATCATGTCCCTAATGATCAGCAGCGTCCAGCGATCGCCTATTAAATCTAATGTACAAGCTATGGGGCATGGTGACCTTCGTGACTGCATGATTCAGGGATAAATTAAATTACTTGCATTTTACAAATTATCTTGGTATCTTAGCTTTTAACTTGCAATTTAAAAGTTAAAAATGACTCAATTTTCTCTATCTGTCAAAACCGGGCAAAACTTTGCTGCTGTGAACTTAGGAAATTTCTCTCAGTTACATCAGTTTAAATTTCAGGCTCCAGGGGTTCCATTTGAGTTCGAGGGTAAGGTATTTTTGAAACAACTGCTTGACCTCACCAGTGCAGAGATTTCTGTCAATATGCTTCTACCACAGCAGTCAATACCGTTTTATCACAAGCATCAGCTCAACGAAGAAATTTACATTTTTATTCGCGGGCAGGGAGAATTTCAAGTTGATGAACGTGTCTTTCCCATAAGTGAGGGAACAGTAGTACGGGTAGATCCTGAAGGAGAACGCTGTTTTCGCAATACCTCAGATGTAGAAGCACTTTACTGGATTGTCATTCAATCACGGTCAAATTCCTATCCAGGCCACACTATTGAAGATGGGTATGGAGTTCAAAAGCAGGTGAGTTGGGTGGATAAAGAAACAGTTTAAAACAATTCTTTTTGATAGTGTGCCATAGTACTTGCAGACAACCGAGCCACCATCTCTGCGCGAGACGAAACTTCCAGCTTACGGAACATTCGCTTTAAGGCTTGCTTTACGGAATTTTCAGTAATCCAAAGTTCAGCACCAATTTGTGAACTGGTTCGCCCTTGAGCGACTAGTTCAGCAATTTGTAGTTCGCGGGGTGTGAGGCGATTTGTCTGGAATTGTGGGTATGGCAATTTGTGTTGAGAAAAGTTTGGCGAGCGCACCGTTGCTACCCAAGAAGATAAATGCAGACAAAGTGCGCTTAAATCAAGCAAATTTTGCGTATCAAATGCAGGCATTCCCAGGGTACGAGTCAAGCCAATCACACCAACTAATTGACCTTGATTGACAATTGGCCCCACCATGACATGCCAGTGGTCAGCACGTGGACAAATCAACTGCCATGCTTTCGGTGATATTACCAAAGCTTCGTGAACCGGGGCGTGTCGCTCTACCAAGTAGCGCACAACAGGATTGTACTTGGTAGATAACGCCAGTTGCATAACTTTTTGTAACTTGCCTTCCAGCAAGGGAAGTTGCTCGACAAAAAATAATCCTGAGCGTTTAGCGGCAAAATATTCACTAACTTCTACCAAAATCAGCGATCGCAATTCTTGTTCATTTTGGGCGTGGGTGATGCGGGGAAATAAAGATTGCAAGTTCGCCATGATTTGCAAAGTGTACTCGTTCGAGGACTAGGCGGGGTCAGAACATGAGCTTTATCTTAACTGTGTATAAGAAATGAATTCACCTTTAAGGAAGACTTTAGCATGTCAACAAAAATCATCTCCCAGTATGCCCATCCCGACGTTTTAGTTGATACTGAATGGCTAGCAAATCACCTGCATGAGCCAAATCTCCGCATTATCGAAGTCGATATGATGCCACAGCCATATAAAAATGCTCACATTCCTGGGTCTGTGTTTTGGAACATCTTAACAGACATATTATTACCCGATTGGAGAATGAATTTAGATGCGATGGGCTACGCCCCGCCGGAGGCGATCGCATTTGAGCAGTTGATGTCAAAATCTGGCATCACCAACGAGACGACGGTAATCGCCTATGGTAGCTATCCCGGAACAGGAGCTTGGATTTTTTGGTTATTAAAATTATTTGGACATGAGAATGTACGAGTTCTCAATGGTGGATATCAGAAATGGAAATCAGAAGGTCGTCCACTAGCAACAGAATTATCCACATATCAACCAGTTCCATACTCTGCCAAAACTCCTGATACTAGCCTCAGAGTTTCACATGAGGAAGTTCAGGCATCTATCGGTAAAAATGATTGTGTCTTATTAGATGTTCGCACACCTCAAGAGTATAGTGGCGAGTGGTTTTTCAATCAGCCCCCAACAGCAACTGAGCGTGCTGGACATATACCCAGTGCAATTAACATTGAGCATATCCTGACTTTAAACGAAGACGGAACCTTCAAATCATTCGACGAATTACAAGCTCTTTACAAAAGTCAAGGTATCACAACTGATAAAGAAGTATTTCCCTACTGCGCCATTGGTGGGCGTTCCGGCTATATTTGGTTTGTTTTAAAGTATTTACTCGGCTATCCCCAGGTTCGCAATTACGACGGCTCTTGGAATGAATGGAGCCGTTTGCCTCATGTAGCGATCGCACGGTGAAAAATTGTATACTCTGATCAAGTTTCATAGGAGTATAAAATGGGATTTTATTCACAAAAAATACTTCCTTATCTGCTTGATTGGTCACTATCCGACCCCAGTATTACCAAGTATCGGCAAGAAATTTTAGCAAATGTAAAAGGTGAAACTTTAGAAATTGGTTTCGGCACAGGTTTAAATCTTTCCTACTATCCTCAAGAACTGGAAAAAATTATCACGGTTGATGTCAATTCTGGAGTTCATAAAATAGCGCAAAAACGTATTCAATCATCCTCAATTACAGTAGATCATCGAGTATTAAACGGTGAAAATTTGCCAATGGTAGATAATACATTTGATAGTGTGGTTAGTACATTTACTTTATGTAGTATTGCCAAAGTTGAACAAGCATTGAAAGAAGTCTATCGAGTTTTGAAACCAGGTGGACAATTCTTTTTCTTGGAACATGGATTGAGTAATAAACCTAAAATCCAGGTTTGGCAAAACCGATTAACACCCATACAAAAAATTATAGGAGATGGGTGTCATTTCAACCGTAATATTAGACAATTAGTTGAGCAAAGTTTTGATACTGTTACTCTAGAAGAATTTGTCGGCGAAAATTTACCAAAAATTTCAGGCTATCTATATAAAGGAGTGGCAAAAAAGTGAATTAATTGATTGTTATATTCCTATCTAACAACACGATAGCCATGACTTATGCAGAAATTGAGTATCAAGATCAAACAAAACTTCCTCGTGAACAGGTAATCAATCTTTATTCACAATGTAGATGGTCATCGGCAGAGAAACCTGAACAACTTTTGTTAGCACTCACCAACTCGCACACAGTTATTTCTGCATGGCATGAGAATTTGCTGATTGGTCTTGGTAATGCTATTTCAGATGGTGCTTTAGTTGTTTACTACCCTCATTTATTAGTATTACCGTCATATCAAAATAGAGGTATAGGACGTGAAATTATGAAACGTCTGCAAAGCCCTTATATTAATTTTCATCAGCAAATATTACTGGCAATAGATAATGCTGTTCCGTTTTATGAAAAACTTGGTTTTCAGCATTCACAGGGGGTCAAACCAATGTGGATATATGACGGGAATGACATTGATATAATTCGTAATTCTTAGAAAGAAAATGCCCTAAATTGTCTCGCAGTTGATAGAATTTTAATTAGGACTTACGCAAAATACTTCTCTAACTCTCATTCCTCCGTGTTCTCTGTGCCTCTGCGGTTTGATTCTTCCGTAACTTGTGCGTAAGTCCTATTAATATTGGATAAATGTAGTTTTAAAAAACACATCCAGGAGGGATGAAGTGGCACAAATTATAATTGTGGGCGCAGGCCCAACAGGTGCAGCACTTGCCCTACTCCTTGTAAAACGTGGTATCGCAGTAACATTAATTGAAGCAGCAAAAGACTTTCATCGTGTATTTCGCGGTGAGGGATTAATGCCCAGTGGCTTAGATGCACTCGAACAAATGGGACTATCTGCGTTGTTAGAACAGATTCCCCATCGACCACTGAGTGCGTGGGAATTCATGATTGAGGGGAAACAGTTATTTCGAGTTGAGGAACCAATGGGGGCAACCCGACCTTGTACACTGGTTTCACAACCGCCGCTACTCAAAGCACTGATTTCGGAAGCTCAACTTAATGATGAGTTTGAACTTATCCAGGGTTTGCCTGTAAAAGATTTATTGTGGAGCAATCAACGTGTTGTCGGTGTAGTCCTGAGTGATGGGCGGCAAATTTCTGCTGATTTAGTGATTGGGGCAGATGGTCGTAACTCAATTGTGCGAGAACGTGCCGGATTAAAATTGGTACGTCAGCCCAAAAATATAGATATTCTCTGGTTTAAGCTAGCTGCTAGCCCCAAGTTTGCCGATGATAATGTGTTTCGGACGATTGTAAATGGCGATCGCGCTTTTAGCATCTTTCATGGAGCAGAAGCAGGAAAACTACATCTGGCTTGGGTAATATCCGCAGATGAAAAAACTGACTACAAGCAAGCAAATTGGGGAGAAATTTTTGCCTCACTATCACCTTCATGGCTGGCGGAACATTTCCGTAATTATGCAGATACCATTGAATCACCCATTAAACTTTCTGTTGTGGTTGGTCGTTGTCCTCAATGGCAAACACCAGGAATACTGCTTCTAGGTGACGCTGCACACCCCATGTCTCCTGTCCGCGCGCAAGGCATCAATGTTGCATTACGTGATGTGATTGTTGCTGTTAATCATTTAGTGCCTTTGTTGCAAGCAAAAGCCGGACACCAAGAAATTGATTTGGCACTGTCGCGCATTCAAGCAGAACGTGAGCCAGAAATTATCCGCGCCCAGCAACTCCAGTTAGAAGAAGCCAGACAACGCCAACAACTGAACAATCCATTGCTGCGATCGCTGTTGGTTCAACTTGCTCCCTTATTACGTAAAATCATCAAACACTCTTGGTCAAAGCGACAATATAAAATGCGCGAAGGCATAACACGGGTAAATTTAATTGTGTGATATTTTTAGTGGATTGGCTGCATTGGCGATCGCTGTACCCAGCAGAATCAGAGTACAGCCAAATACCATCGATGAAGTCACTGGCTCCTTAAGCACGATTGCGCCCCATAGCATTGCAAACAAGGGAATTAAGTAGGTGACAGTCAGTGCTTTTGTTGAACCTATGTTCTTGATCAGCCGGAAGTAGAGAATATAGGCTAATGCCGTTGAGAATAAAGCGAGTGCGAGAACTGCTACAACGATGTCTGTTGTAGGTACAGTTTTTGGTACTGTGAACGGTAAAGCTGGTAAAAGAAAAATGGCTGCACTCAGTTGGCTAACTGTTGAAGTAACTAATGAAGGAACACTTGACAATTGCTGCTTGGCGTAGGGAGCTGCGATCGCATACATCACGGCTGCTAGCAAACCAGCACCCACCGCAGCGAAAAAAGAGGGTGTTGCGGCAAAAGTCTTCCATCCTATCAGGGCAACAACTCCAGCAAAGCCCAAAACAAAACCAATCATTCGGCTAACTGTTAGCTTTTCCTTTAACCAAACAGAAGCAACAATTGTGCCAAATAAGGGTGATGTTGCATTCAAGATAGAGGTGAACCCAGCAGGTAAAAATAGGGATGCAAAGGCAAGTAGTGAGAAAGGCAGCGCTGAATTAATAAAACCCACAATAAATAACGGGATGACTTGACGACGCACTTCACCCCAAAGATTTAGGCGAATCAGAAACGGAAGCAAAAATAGACCAGCCAATAGCACTCGCATCTCAATCAACCAAACTGGACCGAGTACAGGTGCTGTCATTCGCATAAATAAAAAGGAGCCACCCCATAGCGCTGCTAAGAGTAAGAGTTCGGCAACGTCTGAAACTCGCATAACAGTATCCTCAGAAATTGCAGATTGTACGACTGGCTTCCCATCCTAAAATAGCTGTCTTACGCTCCCAGCCCCATCTATAGCCACCAAGTTCCCCAGATTCCCGAATGACACGATGACATGGAATAAGATAGGCAATGGAATTTTTGCCTACAGCATTACCCACGGCTCTAGCAGCAGTTGGGCGACCAATCAGTTCAGCGATATTCTGATAAGTTGTGATACCCCCAAACGGTACTCTCAAAAGTGCCCGCCAAACTTGAATTTGAAAATTGGTACCCTTAACCAGGAGCGTTAGTGGCTTCTGATGACTGAAGGCATCTGGATGGAAAATCCGGTTGTGCAGGGGTTGGGTGGCTTGTTGGTCATGAATAATTTCAGCACTTCTCCATTCCAGACGCAGGGTTTGCTCGGCGGTCTGCTCATCTAATGCATCTAAAAAAGACAGGTGACAGACACCACGAGATGTTGTAGCGAGTAAGGACTTGCCAAACGGGGTATCATGAATGCCGTAACGAATTTGTAAACTTGCGCCTCCTGTCTTGAACTCACCAGGAGACATTGCTTCCAAGTTCACAAACAAATCGTGTAATCTTCCTGGACTTGACAGTCCAACATCTAGGGTCAGGTCTAAAAGACTTTTAGTTTGGGTGATTTTTGATTTAGCATATTCAACAGTGAGATATTGTAAAAAACGCTTGGGACTGATGCCTGCCCATTGGGTAAATAACCTTTGAAAATAATATTCACTCAGACCTATATGCTGTGCCACAGTTGATAAATCGGGTTGGTTCAGGTGATGTTGTCGCATGAAGGCGATCGCCTGAGTAATTCGGCTGTAGTCTTCGCTGTCATACACACTCGTGTTCATCGAAATCATGTAGCTGCATCAAGAGAATTTTGGCATTACCTTACTTTACCGATGGTATAGATCCAAAACCACCCGGATCTTGCGATCTGTAAATTAATTTATTCTCGCCAACTTATTTACCCAAGAAATACTTAATCCTAAATCTCTAACAGCAATAATCTTTTATATTTATTTGACGGATGAAAAATTATTCAATGTGTTGAAAGAGCGTTTTTAATAAGTCTCCTTGGGTAAAAGGCTTAGCTAAAAATCCTGAGGCTCTGACTATCTTAGCCCTGGCTCTATCTATTAGTCCTGTTCTACCTGTCACCATAATCACGGGTGTGTGTTTAAAATAGGAATGCTTACGCAATAAAGAGCATAATTCATAACCATCTAAATTAGGCATATCAACGTCTAATAAAATTATGTCTGGTTTGGTGCGGAGAATTTGCATTAAAGCGTTTAGAGAATTGGTAACTCCGACAACAGAAAATATTTGCTCATCTAAAAAACTTTTTATGGTATTCAGTACCGCAGGACTGTCATCAATACAGAATATTGTGTAGAGTTTCTTTTCAGCAGATGCCTTATTCTGCTGGCCGTTATTATAGATAGTATGAAAATGGTTAGTCGCTGCACCGTTAAATTGTGCCGCTTTATTGCTGTTATTGACTATGGGAAATGTTTTCGCAGGTTGTGGCTGATTTATCTGCGCTAATGGCGCAGGTTGCACTGAAGAAGTTGGTGATTTCTCTTGATAAGTCCCATCACGGCTAAAGTTTTGACACTGTTCGACTAATAAGCGGAGATTGAGATGGCAGTACTTTGGCATGTCATCTAGGAAGCTATCCGGAATAAATTCATAACTTCCCTCTTCTAAGGCCAGAAATGAGTCTAGGACTTCTAGTGCCAATTGTTCAATCAGTATCCCTGCTTGGGAGGGACTAATATATTTCTGGCTGACTAACCAACAAATAGCCAAATAATCTGGATTTGGTATTGCCTGATTCTCAATACCATTTTCAAATATTGCCTGCAACTGCTCATGAATTCCGCGAGGAAGAGTTGAGATTTGCTGACTTAAGCTTTGTAAGTTTCTGTAAAGCGGCTCAAACATTTTCTCAGAGTAGCAGGCATAAATCAGCTTACCCTCCTCTATATATATTGACCAAGAACCTGATGTGCTAAATACTTGCAAACAACCAGTAACCGTCTTACTAGTGATTTTTTTTAAAAGAGATATGGGCTGGAGTTTTTGGAAAAATCTATATCTACTAATGGGAAGTGTCTTCATCGGGACAGATTTGAGATATAATTAACATCCACCGTCAAAATTAGTGAATAGCCTTTTCGGAATTCACAACGAGATTTTCAAAAGTAGTGTTCAGATAAATATAACGGTCACATTTGGGTTAGTACAGAGACTCTTCACCCCTAACTCCGAATTCCCCAATATCTGCTAAGCTATAGTTCATCAAACTACAATTCACCTTGGTAGACCCAGTTATGCTATTGCCAAATAGCAAAATTACCCGACAGGTTGCCAGAAAATAGTATTTGAAATACTATTTTACTTTCTGTATTTTTCACTAATCTGGCTAATTTAACAGTAACTCAACTGCCGCATACAGACTATTGGCTGTAGCCCAGCAGTAACAAAAGCACTGCTAAATTCCGTATTTCATAGATTGAGATTGCAGCCAATAAGCGATTAGAGGGCGGGTTTTGCTAGATACAATGTATCTGTTGAATTAAGTATAATCAGAGGCAATACCTTACCCAAGTTCAAGATTGTAGATTTTATCTCCAGTCAAGCTTGGGCAAAATTATCGCCTGCATACTAAAGGCGAGTCTGGCGATAATTAAGATGTTTTTGGAAATACAATAGCGTCTGACTTAGCAGTAGGCAAACACTTCATAAGCACTGGAAAGGATGTCTAGTGTTGTGTGGTGATAAATAGTCACCCTGCACCATTTTGACTAATGAATCGCCGAATTGACCGCAAAATCCAACAAGTGTAGTAAATACCAGAATAGTAGCTTTTTTCAGCTAAATGGTAGATAGTAAGTCATTTACTTACTATATTTTAGATTACTATAATTTTCCCAAAAAGGCGAAAAAGTTGTATGAATATATTGATAAATAAGTAAAGCAAATATAAATAGACAATAGTGATATTTTTTCCGGAAAGCCTACTTTGACAAGAGTTACCGTAATACTACGGGATTACAAAAAACTAAAATTAACGATAGTATAGAAACATTGATAACACATGGAATGTAATAAATTGTTAGGTGTAAGTAATTACATAGTTATTTCTATGACAAGATAAACATATCAATCAAATAATAATAAAGTTGTTTTTAAGTGGGATGTTCTAGTTTGTAATTACGCAAGTTCTGATTTATAACCGGATTTTTAAGAAAAATATGACAAACAGTATTTATCTCATACAGTTTGTTATTTCACTTAGGAAAATAAAAGGTAACAAGTGTGTCTTTGTGTCGATGGTTGCGGATATTATCTATCTCTCAAGCAGCTTGTCTGTTGAAATAATTGTGCCGTTTGTGGCGATTCGTTAAAATTAAACATGCCACCTGTTAAATGGGAATCACCACAATGGTCACACAGCTACCATCTTCTACCCAAAAAGGCATCATCTACCCCGACAGCGACGGACAACTAATGGCAGACAACACCAAGCAGTTTGAATTGATTGTGTGGATTAAAGAGAATTTAGAACTGCTGTTTGCCAATGACCCAAATGTGTTTGTCGCTGGTGACTTGCTGTGGTATCCCGTAGAAGGTGATAACAAGCTGCGCCAAGCTCCCGATGTGATGGTAGTATTTGGTAGACAAAAAGGATACCGAGGCTCTTATAAACAGTGGCTCGAAGACAATATTCCGCCGCAAGTAGTGTTTGAAACTTGGTCGCCTGGAAACCGGATCTCGAAAATGGCGAAAAAAATTGAGTTTTATGAGCGCTACGGTGTAAAAGAATATTATCTGTATGAACCTGATGTAGTTGACTTGACAGGTTGGCAGTTTCGGAACTCACGATTAGAAGTAATTGACCAAATGGCTGGTTGGGTAAGTCCCAGATTGGGGGTGCGCTTTGAGTTGTCTCAAAAAGAACTGCAAATCTATCGTCCTGATGGCGATCGCTTTCTCACCTATTGGGAATTAGACCAGCAACGACAGCAAGAAAGACAACGTGCGGAGCAAGCTGAAGCTAGAGATGAACAAGCTGAAGCCAAGTTGCAAGCTCTTTATGCTTTACTGCAAGAACGAGGAATTAATCCAGACGAACTGTGACCGAATTTAATTTACAAGTCGAAGAATACAGCGATCGCTTTGCCAATACCTCTGGTGAACGCCTTGACCGCTACCTTGCACAAGAACTACCAGACTTATCTCGTTCTCGCATCCAACAATTAATTGAACAGGGTAATGTTCAACTTAACGCCAAAGTCTGCACAACCAAAAAAGTTAATGTGAAAGCAGGCGATCGCATCACCTTAGAAATCCCAGAAGTCCAACCCCTAGAACTACAAGCAGAAGCTATCCCCCTAGATATTCTCTACGAAGACGACCAGCTACTTATTCTTAACAAACCTGCTGGCTTAGTCGTCCATCCTGCACCCGGTCACCCAGATGGCACTCTGGTCAATGCTTTGTTGGCACACTGTCCCAACTTACCGGGTATTGGCGGTGTCCAACGTCCGGGAATTGTCCATCGATTGGATAAGGATACAACAGGGGCGATCGCTATTGCTAAAACCGATATTGCTTATCAAAGCCTGCAAGCACAACTCCAGGCAAAAACTGCACGGCGAGAATATTTGGGTGTGGTTTATGGTGCGCCAAAAACTGCAAGTGGCAGCATTGATTTCCCTATTGGTCGCCATCCTCAAGACCGTAAGAAAATGGCAGTTGTCCCTACAGAAAAAGGCGGTAGGTCTGCCATCACTGATTGGCAGGTACTAGAACGCTTGGGTAACTATACATTAATCCTCTTTCAATTAGAAACTGGACGCACCCATCAAATTCGTGTCCACAGCGCCAAAATCGGTCATCCCATTGTTGGTGACCCAGTTTACGGTTCTGGTCGTTCTGTCGGTGTAAATCTACCAGGTCAAGCACTGCACGCTTGGCGACTAAAGTTGCAACATCCAGTCTCTGAGGCTTGGATTGAGGTGACAGCCCCCCCCCCTCAAACATTCACAACTCTGCTAGAAGTTCTCCGGCGACGAGTTGCGATCTCCTCTTAGAACTTAAATCTGAGAAATCTGTGTGATGCCCTGGTTGATGAGAGATGTGGAATTAGCTCCAGCAACGGTAGTACCCTTAATTGCCGCCTTTGAGACTTTGAGCGATCAGGGATTCCCAGCCTATATTATTCAGGCTTTAGCTCAAATTGGCGACGAGAGAGCTTTTGATTTGTTAGCCGCAGTTATGGGAACAACAGTAGCTAATCACTGTCAGGGAAATGTCCGTCGCATCGCTACGCGGGGACTGGGAAAGATTGGTAGTAATTCTCACGACACAGAAATAATTCTCTGTACTGAGGAAAAGCTCACTTGGGCTTTGCTCACTCCTGAAGACTGGAGACTACGTTATGCTGCTGTGGTATCTCTGCAAGAAATTGCCACACAACAGGCTCAGGCTGCCTTACAACAGGCGATGGCTCAAGAAGCAGATCAAGTTGTGCGATCGCGCATCACCCTTGCCCTAGAGGCGTTATGTATTGGCGCTGCATAGGAGACGGAGGGGCGGAGGGGTAGAGGAGAAAAAAACTTATTTATATATATTTAGGTAACTCCAAAAATTAAATTACTACTCCCATGCTCCCCCGCTCCCCCAGGGCTGATTCGTTCCCTAAAAGGGTTAAAATTGCAAGGGCAAATCCACAATTAAGACCGAAAATTTTGGCATCTTCAGTCCGAAATACCTGATTTTTCTTTGCGTCTTTGCGCCTTTGCGTGAGATTATCCTCTTGACAAATCTCCAACACAAGCGAATGAAACAGCCTTGCCCGCTCCCCCACTATTGAGAATTGTGAAGTTTTCTCCTCCTACCCATTCTGAAAAGATGAGTTACAACCACTCACAACAAATATTTAGAAATATGAAGTTAAAAGTTCTTAATAAAGACTGTACTGATTCTCCGTACAAGATAAACTGCGATCTGTTGCTATCTCAAGGTTTGTAGAAATCTTAAGAAAATATAAAAACAGTGTTTTTAGCTGATAAATGTACTAAATACGAAGTTATGTTACGAAAATCCTGGATATTTCTCAGGTAGAGTCCTTGTATGTAAAGCATTTGAGGGGATTCTTATTCATGCATCTTATTTATTCACAATTTGTAACAAATAAAGGATCTATAGCATTGTATAAACATAATCTGGAGGGGTTAAATAACAGACAAAAGTTAAACAAGGCAATCAATCTGTAAAGTTTGCCAGCTTCTCATAAATCACCCCAGATTCTCATAATTTCTAGTTCATGTAGTAGCAAAGGGATTTGAGACTAACCGAGAAGCAGTTTGATCCCTAGTCTGTTTTCAACCATTCCGATTTGATAAAACATTGCCAGTTTTAATCTAGTCATCTCTCAACTAAGGAATTAGGAGATTAAAGTTCATGACATTAGATGTATTCACCAAGGTAGTTTCTCAAGCTGACTCTAGAGGCGAGTTCCTCAGCAACGAGCAACTAGATGCTCTATCCAACGTTGTTAGAGAAGGCAACAAGCGCTTGGATGTTGTTAACCGCATCACCAGCAACGCTTCCGCGATCGTTACCAACGCTGCTCGTTCTTTGTTTGAAGAACAACCCCAACTGATTGCTCCTGGTGGTAATGCTTACACCAACCGTCGTATGGCTGCTTGTCTACGCGACATGGAAATCATCTTGCGCTACGTCACCTACGCTATTTTGGCTGGTGATGCCAGTGTTCTAGATGACCGTTGCTTGAACGGTTTGCGTGAAACCTACCAAGCTTTGGGTACACCTGGTTCTTCCGTAGCTGTAGGCGTGCAAAAAATGAAAGATGCTGCGGTTAGCATTGCTAACGATCCTAACGGTATCACCAAAGGCGATTGCAGCCAATTGATGTCTGAAGTAGCTAGCTACTTTGATCGTGCTGCTGCTGCTGTTGCTTAATAGCACGTTAACAAAAAGCCCAGCACCTATAAATATAGGTAACCAGTCCAAAATTTACGAAATACCAAGGAGATTTTAGAAGATGGTTAAGACACCGATTACCGAAGCAATTGCGTCTGCTGATACCCAAGGACGTTTCTTAAGCAACACCGAACTGCAAGCAGTTAACGGTCGTTATGTACGTGCTATTGCTAGCATGGAAGCTGCTCGTGGTTTGACCGCCAATGCACAACGTCTAATTGATGGTGCAACCCAAGCTGTATACCAAAAATTCCCCTACACCACCCAAACAGCAGGCCCTCAGTTTGCTGCTGACAGCCGTGGTAAATCCAAGTGTGCTCGTGACGTTGGTCACTACCTACGTATCGTTACCTACAGCTTGGTTGCTGGTGGTACAGGCCCCTTGGATGAATATTTAATCGCTGGCTTGGCTGAAATCAACAGCTCCTTTGATTTGTCTCCCAGCTGGTACGTTGAAGCTCTCAAGCACATCAAAGCCAATCATGGTTTGACTGGACAAGCTGCTAACGAAGCCAACACCTACCTTGACTACGCTATCAACGCTCTTAGCTAGATAGCCATCTTGCCCGGAGAGGGATGCAAGTGTTGGATGGAGTCACCCAGCAGTTGGATCTCGCCCCGGGCAAAGTTTTATTTAGGCAGAGATTAAAAAGAAAAGCTTTAGCAAAGCCAGCACTCGGCAAAAGCAGCCGAAATGCAAATAAATAGGTAGTGAAGAAAAATGGCAATTACAGCAGCAGCATCAAGGCTAGGAACAGAGCCTTTTAGCGAGGTACGTCGAGTTGAACTGCGCCCTAACGCCAGCAAAGATGAAGTAGAGGTAGTTATCCGCGCCGTTTATCGGCAAGTTTTGGGTAATGACTATTTGATGGCATCAGAACGTCTGGTTAGTGCAGAATCACTCTTGCGGGACGGCAACCTGACAGTGCGAGAGTTTGTTCGCAGCGTTGCCAAATCAGAACTCTACAAAACCAAGTTTTTTTATAACAGTTTCCAAACCCGGTTGATTGAACTCAACTACAAGCATCTTTTGGGTCGTGCGCCCTACGATGAATCGGAAGTTGTTTACCACCTAGACTTGTACCAAACAAAAGGTTACGACGCGGAAATTGACTCCTACATTGATTCTGTAGAGTACCAAAACAACTTTGGCGACAGCATTGTCCCTTATTATCGTGGTTTTGAAACTCAACCGGGACAAAAAACTGTAGGTTTTAACCGTCTTTTCCGGTTATACCGGGGTTATGCCAATAGCGATCGCGCTCAAGTAGAAGGGAAAAAATCGCGGTTAGCGCAAGAGTTAGCTAGTAACAAAGCTTCCTCCATTGTTGGCCCATCTGGAAGTAATGATAACTGGAATTTCCGGGCATCAGCAGATGTAGCGCCCAAGAAGAATTTAGGTAATGCTGTGGGTCAAGGCGATCGCGTTTACCGCATTGAAGTAACAGCAATCCGTGGCACTGGCTATCCCAGTGTGCGTCGTAGCAGTACAGTGTTTATTGTACCTTACGAGCGGTTGTTAGACAAAATGCAGCAGATTCATCGAGTAGGCGGCAAAATCGCCAGCATTACGTCAGCGTAAGGTAGCGTTACGTTACTCAAACAGTAGAGGAGATATAGAAGTAATGTTCGGTCAAACCACACTTGGGGCTGGTAGCGTTTCTTCATCTGCAAGCCGAGTATTTCGTTATGAAGTCGTAGGCTTGCGCCAAAACTCAGAAACCGACAAAAATAAATTCGATATCCGTCGTAGCGGCAGTGTATTCATTACCGTGCCATACAGTCGGATGAACGAAGAAATGCAACGGATTAACCGCCTAGGTGGCAAAATCATCAAAATTGAGCCATTGAGCGCTGATAGCTTGCGTGGCGTAGCCATAGAAAACTAACTTCCTGGCAATGATAGAACCCAATGCAGCAGAACATTCTGCTGAGAATGCGCCACAGCTTACACCAGAGCTAGCAATCGCCAACCTGCAATCATCAGATTTAAGTCTCCGCTATTATGCAGCTTGGTGGCTGGGCAAGTTCCGGGTCAATCAACCAGCTGCTGTAGATGCTTTAATTGCGGCGTTAAAAGATGAAGCCGACAGAACAGAACTGGGCGGTTATCCCCTACGACGCAATGCAGCCAGAGCACTGGGAAAACTAGGGAATGCCAAAGCTGTACCAGGCTTAATTGAGTGCTTAGAATGCCCTGACTTTTATGTTCGAGAAGCAGCAGCCCAGTCCCTGCAAATGCTGGGTGATCAAACTGCGGTGCCAGCACTCATAAAAATGTTAGATGGGGGTATCGCACAGGCCGTGCAAATACCGGGATGCCCTCATCTAACTCAGCCCTATGAAGCGGTATTAGAAGCCTTGGGAGCTATTGGTGCAACTGAAGCGATTTCTCTAATTCAACCTTTCTTGGAGCATGAAGTTCCACGAGTACAGTGTGCCGCAGCCAGAGCCATGTACCAACTGACACAAAACCCTATTTATGGGGAACGGTTAGTGAAGATGTTGGACATTGGTGACCTGAAATTGCGCCGCGTTGCCTTAGGCGATTTGGGTGCAATCGGCTATATGGCAGCAGCAGAGGCGATCGCTAACGCCAAAGCAGAAAACAGCTTCAAACTCATCGCCCTCAAAGGATTGCTAGAGCATCAACTCACCCAAGAGTTCGATGCTGTATCTGTTTCTGATAATGCAATCCGGGTGATGAACCTGATGGATTCACTGTTGTAGTTATTAATAATTAGTAATTCGTAATTACGAACTACGAATTACGAATTACTAATTACTAATTGGAGCGAAGCGACTTGACTGATGAATTAATTTGTGCCGTCGCCCTGGCAGATACACCAGCAAAAATGGTGGCGGCAGTGCAAAACTTAGCAGCAGCGAAAGATGTCGCAGCCATTCCCACCTTAATAGCGGTGTTTGGTTATAACAACCCAGCAGCTGCAACGGTGGCAGTAGCTGCACTCACAGAATTTGGACAAATAGCAGTACCACAATTGCTAACCCAAATTGATGATTATAACTATGGGGCACGGGCTTATTCGATTCGGACCTTAGCGGCGATCGCTGACCCCCGTGCTTTAGATGTTTTAATCACAGCAGCAACTACAGACTTTGCCCCTAGTGTCCGCCGTGCTGCTGCGAAGGGATTAGGAAACCTGCACTGGCATCAGCTCAACTTTCCCGACAGCCACACAGCACCTAAAAAAGCTTGGGAAGCGCTGCTTTTCATTTCCCAAGACTCGGAATGGTCAATACGTTATGCCGCCGTTGTGGGTCTGCAAGCCTTGGCCAAAATACCCGATTTACAGCAACCCATCCAGACTAGACTCAAAGAGATGCTAGCAACCGATGTGGAAAAGGCAGTCCGGGCCCGTGTACAGCTAGCCTATAGCTAATAACTTGATTTATGTACCATAAAACAAGGCAAAAGTAAATATGTCAATACCATTACTGAATTATTCACCCTCTTCGCAAAATCAACGTGTAGAAGGCTACGAAGTACCCAACGAAGATACACCAATCATGTACCGGTTGGCGGCTGCTACCTCAGATACAGATATTGATGCCATCATTTGGGCAGCATATCGGCAAATTTTCAGCGAACATCTAATTATCGACAGCAATCGCCAAAAATTTTTAGAATCGCAACTGCGAAATCGGGCTATTAACGTCCGCGATTTTATTCGGGGATTGGGCAAGTCGGAAGTTTACCGGACACAGGTAGCAGAACTCAACTCCAACTACCGCTTAGTTGATATCACCTTAAAACGGTTTTTAGGACGTGCTGCCTACAACAAAGACGAGGAAATTGCCTGGTCGATTGTGATTGGCACCAAGGGATTGCACGGTTTCATTGATAGTCTCTTAGACAGCGAAGAGTACCTGCAAAACTTTGGCGATGACATCGTACCTTTTCAACGCCGTCGCTTCCAAGACAGACCCTTTAACTTAGTTAATCCCCGCTACAATTCCTACTGGCGCGATCGCCAAACCATGACTTATCTAGGTGGTCGTTCCTTCTACAACGCCCGCACTACAGGATACGCCACTCAACAAGAGATTCGCCGGGTAATTCCCGCCAACTTCCTAGATATGGCAGGGAAGATGATTACCAACGAACGTAACTACCAGCGCACCATTGCTTCAGTTACTTCCCAAATCAAAGATATGGAGATTCCAGACAACTCCCGCGAAGTTGGGACTCCACAACCAACCGTGAAACCCACAGCCGTGTCCCTACCTTACCGTTACATTCCGGCAACCCGGACAAATTAAGGCATGAGTCATGGGACAAATGACCAAGACCAACTCACACCCACACATCCACTATGGCAATCCCTTTACTGCAATATAAACCTAGTTCCCAAAACCAACGCGTCCCTGGTTACGAAGTACCTAACGAAGATACCCCCAGAATTTACCGCATTGAAGACTATGCCTTTGATGGTGAAATCCAAGAGTTAATTTGGGCAGCCTATCGGCAGGTTTTTAGCGAACATGAAATCCTGAAATTCTACCGCCAGAGCAATTTAGAATCTCAGGTAAAGAATAGAGCAATTACTGTGCGGGACTTCATCCGGGGTTTGGCTAAATCCGAAGCCTTGCGGAATTTAGTAGTACAAACCAACTCCAACTATCGCCTCGTAGAAATTGCCCTCAAACGACTTTTAGGTCGTGCATCTTATAACAAAGACGAAGAGATTGCTTGGTCAATCAAGATAGCCACTCTCGGTTGGAATGGATTTGTTGATGCTTTGATCGACTCTCAAGAGTATCAAACCAACTTTGGGGAAAATATCGTTCCCTACCAACGGCGGCGTTTCCAAGATAGACCCTTTAATCTAGTGACACCCCGCTACGGTGACTACTGGCGTGACAAGTTAGAAGATGCGCGGTATAAATCAGGCGATATCAAGAATTTCTTGGAATTAGCCAGTTCTATCGAAATCAAGACAGTTGTCTACACACCAGTTAACCTGGCAAACATCCAAATTCCTGACATGACAAGAAACACTAAACCGCAAGGTGTTCCTGTTTCTATCGATTCCAGCGCCAATTTCCCTGTACGGTAAATTGATACTAAATTGGTTTGGAATCAGCTCCGGCTACTAACATAAATGCGGGAGAATAAGTAAAGCCGGAATGAGAATTTTGAGTAATCAAACCTCCTTCCATTTTCAGAGCTAGTTTTTTGTTTAATTTGTTAATAAGAGGAAGAACGCAGCATGGCACTGCCATTACTTCAATACAAACCCAGTAGTCAAAATCATCGAGTCAAAAGCTTTGGCGTAGCTGACCAGAATGAAGATACACCTTATATCTATCGTCTGGAAGATGTCAGTTCCTACACTGATATTCAAAGCATAACTTGGGCTGCTTATCGCCAAGTTTTCAGCGAACATGAAATTCTCAAGTTCAACCGCCAAAAGACTCTGGAATCTCAACTGAAAACTGGTTCATTATCAGTACGGGACTTCATCCGAGGTCTAGCTAAGTCTGAAGCATTCTATCGCTTGGTAGTTTCGGTTAACAACAACTACCGTTTAGTAGACATTACCCTGAAGCGTTTGTTAGGACGTTCGTCTTACAACAAAGACGAACAAATTGCTTGGTCAATTGTTATTGCTACCAAAGGTTTTGGCGGCTTCGTTGATGCCCTAGTGGATAGCGACGAGTACACCCAAAGTTTTGGTGACAACACCGTACCCTACCAACGCAAGCGTTTAGAAGGTCGCCCCTACAACTTGGTAACTCCCCGCTACGGCGAAGACTTCCAAGAAAAAGTGGGTACAGTCCGAACCGATTGGCGCTTTACTTTGGAGAAATTCTACACCCGCAAATTCCAAGAAAAACGCCTCGCTGAAGGTGATCCTCGCAAGTATGCGGATATGGCAGCATCAGTTAGTGGTAACGGTAACTACGCACAAAAGCTTTCTGCATTTGATATTGATTATCTCAATGCAGTGCCTTACCGTGGTGGTAGCAGACGCTAAGATTTAAACTCTGATTGACTACATTTTATACTGGGTCTAGTTTTTGTGTTAATTTGACGACGGGTTTACAGTTTTGCTGTTAGCTAGGCGTTGCGTTAAGTGGAAACTAGACCCAGTAGCTTTTTAAGATTTTAGATAAAGAATCTTATTCTCTGCACTTGTGCGATCGCCACTTGCTACAAGTCGGGGAACCTACCCAACGTTGTGGCTCCTCTGCGTGAGATTAATCATCCTTGCACTCAGCAGCGCCATAATTTAACACGACTTCCTATCAAGGTTTGTCAAGTTAATGACATATCATATGGCAACATACTTGCACACATCCGCTAGGAAGATGACCTCAAGAAATAGAAGGTTTAAATTAATTTTGGTGTGTCGAATAACTGCTTTCTATGGAGGTTTAGCATTTAGCTAAACCTTTTTCATGAGTTACTGCTGTATCAGCTTCTAGAATATTTGTATACTCTCTATTGGATGATGAATCATTTAACTTAAATAGCTAAATTATGCTGTATAGATTCTACTTCTACTTAAGGCTTGGCAGTGAACCAAGCCTTTTTTATATGTTATCAATTTAGCTTCTAAAATTATATACTATATTTTTCTGCTTTTAGTATCATTAAAAATCTAATATTTTAAATTTATGTGTATTATCAAAAACAATATAGTCAATAAAATCACTAAATTTTCTATTTAGTAAACATAAATTATACAGATAAAATTTTTTCTGTAATTAGTATTATATCAAACATCTAGTAGATAGTTAGCTTTTATTGATTATAGTAATCTGAATCAGCCCCTAGCAGCTTTTATAATATCTGGACACAACCTTTAGATAGATGAACTTAAGTAATAGCATATTTAAACTAACCAGGTATGGTAAACTCTTGGTATAGAGAGGCTTGGCTAATAGCCAAGCCTCTTTTGTAAAAAAAGAGAAATAATCAACAAGTAGCACTACATATTAAGGTTTTTAATTAATTGACAAAAAATTAAATTTCTAGAACTAGCATAAATAGTATTGATCTTATATCCTTCTATAGATAGGGGCAACAAACTTTTTGTGCAGTTAATATTCGGACTATTAATGCTTGAAAAATACATATATGCCCTGGAAATCAAGCCAGGGTTTTCTTTTTGGGTAAATTAAGTCTCGTGAGATATTGGTTATAGCAAAATGACATCTCACCAAAGTATGAATAGGTTTATAGAGATTTATTTAGTTATGTGCGATGCTGCATATCAGCTTTGAGAATATTTGTACACATCTTTAAGGCAGATGAATTAATAACAAATTGCAGATAAATTATCTAGATATGGTAAACACCTGGTATACATAAAGGCTTGGCTCTTGCCCAAGCCTTTTTCATTCTTTTGATATACAGCTTAAATATTGACTTTACGTAATAGGAAATAGTGAATATTTTAACAAAATCATGACTTAACAGTTTCCGAAAAATTTGGGTACATCCCAAAGGAAGATGAACTGCGAAAATAGTAGGTTTAAATTAATTTAGTACGTTGTTAAGCACAACAATTATTGAGGTTTGGTTCACAACCGAACCTTTTTTTATGAGTAATCAAGTCATTTATTATCAGTTATCAGGCTGTTTGCACACATCCTTTAGGAGGATGAACTAAAGGAATAGAAGCTTTAAATTAATCTTGGTGTAGTAAATGCTTGGTATACATCAGGGCTTGGCTTAGCCAGGCCTTTTTTCATAAAAGGTGAGTAACTTGTTAGTTTGAATGTATTTGTATACAAATTTTGTTACAGCGAAAACTTTAACTGCGATCGCCTGCCAAAATCCTCAAAGTTTGTGTGCATTATCTTTGACTTCTCATACTAGTTGATTTTGGTCTTTAGGTGAGAGATGCATCTAATATTCGGTGCTTATACCGTGCCATAACTGTTTTGATTAAGGCTAAAAAGATGTAAATCTTAGACTTGCAAACTCATGTTTTTTAAACTAGGCAGTATAGTGGGAGCGATCGCTGTTTTGTTGAGCAGTAGTATAGTAAATGCTCAAGATGCAGAAAGGTATATCACCGTGGGGCATGATAAGGTAGGAAACCATATAGCCCTGGATACAGAAACTATTAAAGGCACGACATACAAACTTTACGGAATGTATGGAGACGGTATATTTGAGACTACGTTCTCTGCATCGTGCCAAGAATCTCGGCTTTTTTTAAATAACATTACTATTTACGGGACTAGTGGACAAATAATTCAACAAGAGCGCAATACTGGCGAAATCCCTTTTGTAGCCGCTTCTTCACCAGGTAAAGCAATGCAAATTGTTTGTCAAAGAATGGGTGTACGTGGTTGGTAATGCTGGCAAAACTAGTAAGCCTTACCACGCCAGTAGGGTGCGTTGCGCGGTGCAACAACGCACCATCTTGACAGTATCTTCAGCAGATAAAATTTTAGGTGCTACAGATGTACGAATGATGTATGAGCCATCTAAAGCCGCTTCTGATGCGATTTTTTGTATATCTCTTTCAAATGAAAAGCTATCAGCTTTAATATAAATTTTAAAATGTTTCCCAACTTTGTAACGGTTAAGAACTTGTCCGACCTTTAAAGCGATATTAGATTCTCCCCGTAGAGGACGTTCTTCTAAATGTAATGCTGCTAAATTATTTTCAATTGTTCCTTCTTAACAAAAAACACACTGCTTTTTTTGTTCTGGAAGATTTTTGGTGAGTAATACCAAATCTTTATATGATAGAGAATTTGTCCCATAAAAACTTTTTCTTTTTCTTCTAGAACTGTAATCAAAAAATATAGCAAACCTATCAGAAGCTATAGGTATCTTACCGCGATGAAAAATGCTCCCAGTAGCAGCAAAAATTACAGTGCCTGCGGGTCCTGTACATGATTTATAATGTTCTGCGGATAAAACATCTTGCATAGTTTGTGCTTGGATGTAGCCAGATGTATATTTTAAAGATTTGGTAATTTTTGAAGTTAAAGTTTGTGTAACATATTGAAATGGCCCTGTATCCTCATTAATATCATTTAAATAAATTATAATTTTCAATATTTTTTGATTTTCTCTGTCTACATGCCACAGCCTAGAAGTTTGCTCGACTTGATTGGCAATGTCTCTACGGAAATAGACCCCATTATAGGCTACTGGTAAACCCAAATAATTCTCTATAATGTTGAGTAAACGTTGTTCCAGACCCCACAAGAAAATTTCTGGATACTGCATTATTTGCTGGGAATTAGCATGAACAACAAACTCATTTTTATGACCAGAAATCTTTGGTGGGATTTTTGGCATCAGGTCTTTTGCTGCTTTAAGTATCTCAAGAGTAGATGGAATGCCCAATTCTGCTAATGAAGTAACTGCAACTCCTTCATGGTTAATTGTTTCGACTAAATTTAAGTCATTCTTGGAAAGAATAGGTAAATTTATAATATGTTTTTCTACTGCTGCTTGATAAGCAAGTTCTTCTTGATACTGTATAAATGGTATGGCATCAATTTCCCTTAAAATCTTATTCCGCATTTTTTGCAGAACTGTATACATAAATTTTTATCCTTGCACTACAGTAATTTCTGTAAAATCACGTAATAACAACGGGAAACGCGATCGCGAAAAATATAAATTGGATCGAGACAAGTAGATTTAGCCTAAATCTTAGGATAACCCAACTTTGCAAAATCTTGTATATGCTGGGTTTTGCTGCCCTCTACCTCATCTAGACAATAGATGTCGGCTTAACCTTCCTCAAGATACCTGTCGCTAGCCAGATAACTATCCTACTCAAGTTATAAATTTGTTGAAAATATGTCATTAGTGAGTATAAATGACAGATTATACATCTAAACCTTCAGTAATTTTGATCCACCCAAAGACAGTAGATAAAATATTAGCTAAATAACTATAAGAGATAAAATAGCGCTGCTTTGCAAACACTTAAAAAGGAACAGATTTTTATGACATTTGATTACGACTTGTTTGTCATCGGTGCTGGGCCTGGAGGGTTGGCAGCAGCTAAAAAAGCAGCTAGTTACGGTGTCCGTGTTGCTGTTGCTGAACAGGAAGCTATTGGTGGTACTTGTGTAAATCGTGGTTGTGTTCCCAAAAAATTGATTGTCTATGCAGCTGATTTTGCTCAAGAAAATGAAATAGCACATTGCTACGGTTGGAGTAAGTGTAAACGCTACTTTGACTGGACACTATTTATGAAGTCCGTACACCGACATTTAGAACACATTCACTACTCTTATTGTGAGCAGTTACAAAACGCCGGAATTGAAATAATTAAAGAACACGCTGTACTCAGCGATGCCCATACCCTAGATGTAGGTGGACACAAAGTTACAGCTGATAAAATTTTAATTGCTGTGGGTGGACGTGCTAAAAAGCCCAGCATTCCCGGAATAGAATATGCCATTACATCCCGTGAGGTATTTCACTTACCTTATTTGCCAAAACGGTTGGCAATTATTGGGGGTGGCTACATCGGGGCAGAATTTTCTAGCATGATGCAGGCTTTAGGTTGCGAAGTCACAGTAATCGAAACAGATGAGATGATGTTATCAGGATTTGATGACGAAATCCGCTCTGGCGTGCAACGAGGTTTAAGCAAACGAGGAATTCGGGTTTTAACTAACAGCACTGCTCAAGCAATTACACTCTTAGATGATGGTTTACTGTTGAAGACTACTGGCGATTGTTCAGAAACTATTGCCGCAGATACCATTCTTGTAGCCACAGGTTACACCCCCAATACTCAAAATCTGGGTTTAGAAACAGCCCAAGTTGCACTTGGTAAGCAGGGTGAAATCAAAGTAGATGAATACTGCTGCACTACCCAAAAAAATATTTATGCTGTGGGTGACTGCATCAACCGTGTGCAATTAACTCCAGTTGCGAAGGCTGAAGGTATTGCCGTTGCTCATACGGTTTTTGGCAACCAGCCACAAAAAGTAAATTATGATTATGTGCCTTCTGCTGTGTTTTCCCGTCCCGAAGGTGCTGGTGTAGGAATGACAGAAGCTAAAGCACGGGAAAAATTTGGTGCATCTGTGAAATGTTACTGCACTCGTTTTCAACCATTGTTTTATCAGTTAACCGAACAAGATGAGGCAGTGATGATGAAGTTAGTAGTAAATGAAGATTCTCAACAAGTTTTGGGTGCTCATATGCTAGGTGGAGATGCAGCCGAAATTATTCAAACTTTAGGGGTGGCAATTCGTAAGGGAATTACCAAGAAAGATTTGCATGAAACCATAGGCATTCATCCCACCACATCTGAAGATTTTTTATCGATAGATTAAATGGCGTTGCTGATTGAGAATATGAATTTGTTTCACGCAAAGGCGCAGAGGCGCAGAGAGTAAGAGTTTGAAATCTTGTTCAGCAACCGCCGATTAAATGGTGGTGTCTGAAGATGATTCTTGCCAAAGTTGTGTGATAGTTTCTGATGCTTCTGAAGATGAGTCATTTTGTAGTGCAGAGTTGCTGTTTTGCGAATCTATTAACTCGTTGATATCCTTGAGAACCTCTGATGCAGACTGATAGCGCTGTTTGGTATCATCCATTACCATTTTATTGAGAATATTTACCAAAGATTGACTTACTAATGCTTTTTCACTCCATGCCAACTCTCCATGAGCATCTCTATCAAACTCGTGGGGTGAGATACCAGTTAAAGCTTTAATCGCAATCATCCCCACTGCATAGATATCACTGTTGTATTGGGGACGGCCAAAACATTGTTCGCTTGGTGCATAACCTTTAGTTCCAATACCAATAGTGAAGGGGCTTTGCTCTGGACTGTCAAAAGGCAATGTGGAGACTTCTTTCACAGCGCCAAAGTCAATTAATACCAGCTTGCGGTCTGAGTGTCGCCGGATAATGTTGTTGGGTTTAATGTCCCGGTGAATCACACCGTTTTCATGAACAAATATTAATATTTGCAACAAGTCCTGTACAATATTGATAACTGCAATTTCTTCAGTAGCTCTGCCCGATCGCAGTTCTTGATTGAGAGGATGACCGACTATATACTCTTGCACTAAATAAAATTCTTCATCTTGTTCAAAATAAGCTAGAAGTTGAGGAATTTGGTGGTGCTTTCCTAATTTTTCTAGTGTTTGCGCCTCTGAGTTAAATAAACGTCTGGCAAGTTCTAACCCTTTTGATTGAGTGTTGGCTGGTTTGAGTTGCTTGACAACACATCTGGGATTTCCCGGACGTTGGATATCTTCGGCAATGTAGGTTTCGCTAAATCCACCGGAACCAAGAACTTTAACAATTTTGTAGCGTCCAGCCAAGATTTTTCCGGTGACTGCCAAATCTCTTTGCTGAAGTAAATCTTGCAGGTCGTTTTGTTGGCTGATAATCTCTTGGACTACGGGAGAAGTTTTATATCTCTGAAAAATAGTTACTAGTTGGCGGGTTCTGAGTTTTTCTCTGGCGACTTCGGTTCCTAAATAAGATAACCCATTAAAGGCGATCGCGATCATGGGTATGGCAGTCGGCAAAATTAATTGACTAGAAACAAAAATCACATAGCTAATTCCGCCCCAAATAGTAGCTAAGGCTAAGCTAGAGATGAATCTAGTAATTCCCCGCTTACTTCTAGTAATAATTAATACTGTGCTACCCACTAGCAGCAGTACAAACAAACTTTGCAGAGGTGGACTTTTAATTGCTTGACTAATTGCTTTCCCTGTCATTAAAGTGGCGATCGCATTGGCGTGAATTTCCACTCCTGACATCTTTTCAGGTGTATTAGCAACTGCTACACCATGCCAATCATTGCCTAACTGGGCTGTTGCCCCAATGATGACAATTTTATCTTGGAATATTTTTCCCTGTTGTAAATAAGTATCCCAGTTTGCTGGGTCAAGCACATGCCATAAGGGAATTGTCTCAAATGTCCCACTCGGCCCCCAAAAATGAATGCGATCGCCTTTTGGCTGGGGATAATTAATTTGCGCCGTCTGCAACACTGCTTGATCAAAGTCACGGACTGTCACGGAGAGGTTATGATCTGCGGCTACTAATTGAGAAAATTCGCTAGCTAATCGGTGAACCTTGCCATCTACCTCTAAAGGAAAATTCACCGTACCCATTGACACCGAACCTGTGTGCAACATCTCCTGGGGTAGCCTCAGTTGCATAAAGGTGCCTTGGTGCGTTGCAAAATTTTCGTAGAGTGCGGCTAAGGTAACTTTACTGCCGTATTTTTGTAATGCTGCCTGGAATTGGCGATCGTCAGCAATTCCGTAAATACTAGGCAAATCAAAAACTACATCCAGTGCTATGGAACGTACACCAGCCTTAGTCAACTTTTCAATTATTTTACCGTATGCAGCGCGTTTAAAAGGAAAAGACTTAAGTGGTTCTAAGTAGGCATACTGTTGCGGATCTGTTTTATAGTACTGTTCGGGAACTGATATTGATTGATCATCAATTGCCAAAATTACGATATTTTCCGGAGGTGTTATCGGCCCACGCAGTTGAAAAAATGTGGAAAGCGTTTGACTTTCCATCAATTGAACCCAACCCAAACCAGAGATAGTTAGCAATGCTGCACCTACTGCGGAAGCACCAGTTAGCAAATGACCTAAGCGAGCCATTAGCAGTGACTGGCGTGATGCTGTCACAGTCACTTTTGTCGGTTTACTTGACGTTATATTGGCAGCAGAAACATATTTTTTGGTTAAGGTAGATGTAGGTTCTTCTGCCATATCGTGTTAATAGTTGGTTTACGTACTACTACTCTATTTATTTATTCAAGATTGAAATAAGACTTAAATGAGAATCTTATACTTTTGTAATGTCTTTGATATTTTTGACCAAACTTGGGTTAAGAAATTTCGACTCAGTTGGCTCTTAACCCAGATACTGGCTAACTTATTCTCTTAATTGAGATCAAAGCCGTGATTCTGCCTCAGACTGGAGTCGGAAATGCTCTATTTCAGCACTTTGTTGCGGTAAGATTTGATTTTCTCAAACCAACGGGTATGCCTCCTAGACTTGATCTGTGAGGAGTTTCTTATGGTACAACTTGCTCCTCTTGTACAAGACTGAATTTACCATAAAGCTTGTACTTTTGTTGACGACAAAACTTATAGATGGTCATCATCCTGTATCCTACCGCAAGACCTATGCTTTACCTCTTTAGAAGTAAACTTGACAGTTATATAGCTAAGAATGCTGTTACTCAGTCAAATTTATTGGTAGATTTTGAGCACGAGGTATCTCTTATAGTGTTAAAGGTGAAAAGGTTCAAGTCCCAGCACCTTAAGTCCAATGTTTTAGCCAATTTTATGCTGTGAAAGAGGTAAGATAAAAGCTATACATAAAAACCTGCTTTAAGGATATTAGCAAATTTATCATTTGAGAATTGCTATAATCTATTGTTCAATCTAAATTCTTTTCTATATATTAGGTGTATTTTTCTATGGGTTCCCCAATGAATCGTCTGTCTATTTTTGTAGACGGAAACAATATGTTCTATGCTCAACAAAAGAATGGTTGGTTTTTCGACCCAAGAAGAGTATTAGAATACTTCAAACACGAGCAATCAGACACAACATTAATCAATGCCTTCTGGTACACTGGCTTAAAAGACCCACAAGATCAACGAGGTTTCAGAGATGCTCTCATTAGTTTAGGATATACAGTACGAACTAAAATTCTCAAAGAATATTATGATGATTCTTCCGGTCGCTACTCCCAAAAAGCCAATTTAGATATTGAAATTGTCGTAGATATGTTTAATACAGTAGATCAATACGATAGGGTCGTTTTATTTAGTGGTGATGGAGATTTTGAAAGAGCAATTGAATTATTACGTTCAAAAAATACGCATATTACAGTAGTATCGACAGAAGGCATGATAGCTAGAGAATTACGTAATGCTACGGATAGATATATTGATTTAAATGATATCAGAGACAGTATAGAAAAAGTAGAAGGTTAATCGGCTTAATAAATATTTACAAATGCTAAGAGTAAAAAACTAAGGTTCAAGATATTTTAAGCGAACAGTAAAAACTAAAACAACGAGCCAAAATGATGAGCAAACCTGAGAGAATTATCATTTTTGATACGACACTCCGAGATGGAGAACAATGTCCGGGAGCAACACTAAATATAGACGAGAAGCTAGCGATCGCTAAACAATTGTCACGTTTAGGAGTAGATGTAATTGAAGCAGGTTTTGCCTTTGCTAGTCCGGGAGACTTTGCCGCAATCAACAAAATTGCCCAAATTGTGGGAACAGAAGATGGCCCGATAATTTGTAGTTTGGCCAGAGCTAGACATGATGATATAAAAACAGCAGCCGCAGCAATTAAACCAGCTGCTCATGGCAGAATTCATACTTTTATTGCAACTTCTGATATTCATCTCCAATACAAACTGAAAAAAACCAAATCAGAAGTACTAGCCATCGCCGAAGAAATGGTGGCTTATGCTAAGAGTTTCACCGATGATGTCGAATTTTCCCCCGAAGATGCTGGACGTTCTGACCCAGAATTTCTTTACCAAGTATTAGAGCGAGCGATCGCAGCTGGAGCCACAACAGTTAATATTCCTGATACTGTCGGTTACACAACACCTAGCGAATTTGGGGCAATAATTAAGGGCATTAAAGAGCATGTTCCCAATATTAACCAAGCGATTATTTCTGTTCACGGACATAATGATTTAGGTTTAGCAGTTGCCAACTTCTTAGAAGCCGTAAAAAATGGCGCAAGGCAATTAGAATGTACCATCAATGGTATTGGTGAACGAGCCGGAAATGCAGCCTTAGAAGAATTGGTAATGGCGTTGCACGTCCGGCGACAATATTTCAATCCTTTTTTGGGAAGACCAGCAGATTCTGAAGAACCGTTAGCAAAAATTGACACCCGTCAAATTTACAAAACCTCCCGTCTAGTTTCTAATTTAACGGGAATGCTAGTACAACCTAATAAAGCCATCGTTGGAGCAAACGCCTTTGCTCATGAGTCTGGTATTCATCAAGATGGGGTCTTAAAAAATAAGCTCACCTACGAAATTATGGATGCCCAATTGATTGGTTTAACAGACAATCAAATAGTTTTGGGTAAACATTCCGGGAGAAATGCTTTCCGTACCCGCTTGACAGAATTAGGCTTTGAACTATCAGAAACCGAATTAAATAAAGCCTTTGTGAGGTTTAAAGAATTAGCCGACAAAAAGAAAGAAATTTCTGATTGGGATTTAGAAGCTATTGTTAATGATGAAATTCAACAAGCACCCGATTTATTCCGAGTAGAACTAGTGCAAATTTCCTGTGGTAGTAATGCTAAACCCACGGCTACAGTCACCCTCCGCACCCCAGATGGTGCAGAATTAACCGATGCAGCAATTGGTACTGGGCCAGTAGACGCTGTTTATAAGGCAATTAACCGCGTAGTGAACGTACCTAACGAGTTGATTGAGTTTTCTGTACAGTCAGTCACAGCCGGGATTGATGCCATTGGTGAAGTAACAATTCGTCTAAGATCCCAATCCAGGGTGTTTTCCGGTCATGCAGCCAACACAGATATCATAGTTGCATCTGCACAAGCTTATGTTAATGCGTTAAATCGGCTTTACGCATCTTTGCAAACCAAAGAGAAAGAAGAGGAAGTTACTGCACAAAAAATTTAAAAATTTAAGGTTCACGAAGGAAGAGGGAAGAAGAGACCCACATTTTAAAAAGTGGGATTGAAACTCCGAAGCCGTTTTTTGGCGCTGCGCAGCACAAAAAACATCTTTTTTAAAGTGCGGCTCTAAACCCACAACTAAAGTTTTTGTTATTCCTTCTTCCTTCTTTCTCCTAACTTCTTCCTTATTTTGTAAAGGTTGTAGTCAGTGTTTTTCTCGCTTCAACCTTACTCGATAATCGTGATGGCTGATGAAAATTAACGGTAGATGAATTGATTGACTGAAATGGCTACTCAAGCTCAATTAGAGAGTTTATATCGCGTCGGCTATCAACTGACGTATATTATGCTTCAGCCAATACACCTCATCTGCCTTGATAATAGAACTCGTAACATTTACATCCTAGCTGGGCAAAACGAAGAGCTTGAGTTGCAAATATTACTCAATGGAGAGGTAGTTTGATGAGTCAAGTTAATTATAATGGCATGTCAGATACTGAATTAAAACGCTACTTTCTTAATAACCGTCACGATAAGGCTGCTTTTCAGGCATACTTGGATAGACTCAATCAGCACTCACATACAGTGATTACCAGTCCAGACGACCCTGATTTTGATGAAAAAATTCAAGCAGCAATTCGCCAAAAGCTAGAAGCTGCGAAAGGTAAGGGACATAAGACTGAAATAGATTAGCTTCTAAAGAGGACTAAAGTCCTCACTACATACAAACATTAATCTTCGATTTGCGGTGCGGGTAACTGATTTAAAACTCGCCAAAGCACTGTGTAACTGCCATCAGAACGGCGGCGAACTGGCCGGAAGGCTAGGAGAATATCGCTGCTGTGTATCTGTTGTGGCTGGTTTACAGAAATAGGTTGACCACTGAAGACATTTTCTGGTAGTTGGAATTGCAGCGATCGCACTATATAAGTATGATTTAACTCGGCTTTAGCATTGGCTAAAATCACTTGACTTTGGTTCCAGTTCTGGTCTTTGCCAGTCAAGAATCGCCGTTTTTCTATTTGTAAAGCATCTAACTGCTGGGGCGGTCTGTAGTTTAGTAAAAATTCTCGCGTTGGTGACGTTACAGCTTGCAATGTCTCATCCAACTCCTCAAGGGGTACATTACCAACATCCACCATGAAACTGTAATTCACCCCTTGATCTACCAACTGAAAGCGCTTTCCGATCACCTGAAGTGCTAAACTAGGATTAAATCCCTCCTTAGCATCACCCAAAAATGGGAAAGGATAGCGATCGCTCACACTGGGTTGCAAACGATTTCTCAGTGTATTCAGTGGACGTTGGTAAACTGAAGACTGTAGTACACGAAAAATACCAGTTCGAGGCAATTCCAGAAACTTGGCGTAAGTTTGTGGTTCTTGGGGGTCGATGTCGTAAGCAAAGCGCTCGAGTATCGCCGCATTTTCCCAAGGATCTGTAAAGTGGATTTCTGGGGGAAATGCAGTTTGTGTAGCTGTTAAAATTTGTTTGGCAGTTGCTAAAGTAATAAGTGATGCTTCAGGCGCGGCGATCGCAGGTTGTCGAGGTGGTACATAACTGGCTATGGCTGTTTTCGCAGTCCTACCAATTACTTGTACGGGTAGGGATGATGATTCTGAAGACGCTGCTTGTGTTCCTAAATTGTCATTCGGTAAATGTGGTTCCCATGTAGAGAAAGGTATCGCTAACTTTTCCAGATGGGGATACTGCATTGGTGCAAGAGAAAGTACAGGATCTGATTGGCGTTCCCCAGTGACTAGAGGTAGCTGTCTAATTAAGGCTAATTCACCCCGTCGGGATAACAGCAGGTCTAGTATTGGCGCCAATTTTAATAATTCCTGGCTAGAAGCAGCCAAAGAGCAGTAAATTTGAGCTTGGGCTTCGGTTAACGGGTCAGGTAAGGGGGAAAGATTTCTCGATAAATCCGCTCTAGAGCTACACAAAGTTTTAGAGTTTTTGTGCTGACGGTGCAGAAAACCTTCTACTGTCTTGACTTGGGATGTTAATTGCCCTCGCACCGCTCGCATCCGATTAGCATCTGGCTCAATCAGTGCTTGCTCAATGCGAGCAATTAAATTGATCTGTTGCTGCACCAGTCGCCCGGCCTCAGTATAAAATTTTTCACCTGTTGGCTTTGATGTAAGATTTTGATTTGGGGCAGATTGAGACTGATATTCGGCAGATAGGGCAGTTCCTGAAACAGAAACTAAAGAAAAAGGCAGCAAAAGGCTAAAAAACATATATCTCATATCAAAAACACCAATCAGATAGGAGTATGAAAAATCTAAAATAGATATTAAATTGAAGAAAAACAACGACCATCGACAACCGTTAGTCCATTCTACTTTCTGTAAAGCAAAGCGTCGCCAGGTTGTTACCAGTGCTGAAACACGATTACATGCAAGTTTCCCAGGATCAGCCGATTTATTCTGAGGCTCCACTCCAACTGTTGCTATTTGTTGATGGACGACCAAAGTCCCGACAACAGGTGCAGCGCATCCGTGCTTACTTAAAAGAATTGCAGGCTGAGTATAACTTTGAACTTCAAATTATCGATGTCGGGCAACAACCATACTTAGCAGAACATTTTAAATTAGTAGCCACCCCAGCTTTAATTAAAATCCACCCAGAACCCAGACAGATTATCGCTGGGAGTAATATCATCGCCCAATTGAAAAACTGGTGGCCTCGCTGGCAAACATCTGTAGACGCTTACTTAAAATTGCAAGAAGACTTGCAAGAAAAGATAGATGACAATTGGGTATCATCACCTAAATCAACAATTAGTTCCGTGGCTGTGTCTGCGGAACTCATCAAACTCTCAGACGAAATTTTTCGCTTAAAACAAGAAAAAGAGAAACTTCAGGAGCAGCTACAATTTAAAGACAGGGTGATAGCCATGCTGGCACATGACCTCCGCAATCCCTTAACAGCTGCGGCGATCGCCATAGAAACTCTACAATCTAACTACAATACAGAAACTGGTGAATTTCAGCGACTCAAACCAGCAATGACGGCGCATTTACTCAAACAAGCCCGTAGTCAAACAAAAATAATTGACCGCATGATCGCTGACCTTTTGCAGGTAGGCCGGGGAAACGATACAGAACTACCCATCACACCGCAAAAATTGGAAATTGGCAAACTCTGCTTAGACGTGTTGGCAGAATTGCGCGATCGCTACATTGCCAAATCCCAACAAATTGAAACGGATATTCCTAAAGATTTACCAAGCGTATATGCTGACCCAGAACGTTTGCGCCAAGTGCTGACCAATCTGTTAGATAATGCCATAAAATACACACCAGAGGGTGGCAAAATTAGCATTGCCGGATTGCACCGCACCACCCAAAAAGTGCAATTCAGTATTGGTGATACTGGCCCTGGTATACCGATAGAAAACCGCGATCGCATTTTTGAAAACCACTTCCGACTCCAACGCGATGAAGGTATAGATGGTTACGGCATTGGTCTTTGTTTATGCCAACGTATCATTCGAGCGCATTACGGCCAAATTTGGGTAGATTCTGCCCCCAATAACGGTGCGTGGTTCCATTTCACGTTGCCAGTGTATCCATCTTAGGTGGGGAATAGGGCATTGGGCATTGGGAAAAATAAATCACTCAGCACTCCCCTTCGACTTCGTTCAGGGCAAGCGCACTCAGGAAGGAAGCACTTTGAGTAGCACTCACTTGAGGATGATACGATTGCGCCCCTGTTCTTTTGCCTGGTAAAGTGCTTGATCCGCCGCCACAATCAAATCGGAAGGTGAGGATTCCCAGGTAGGGATAATAGTCGCTACTCCCATACTCATAGTGACATACTGACCAACGGCAGACCCTTTATGAACAATTTGCAAATTCCTAACTCCAGCTTGCATGGCTGAGGCAACATGAAATGCACCAGATTCATGGGTATGTGGCATAATTACAGCAAATTCTTCGCCACCATAACGTGCTACTAAATCTTGAGTTTTTTGTGCTTTATGGCTCAAAACTGTACCTACCTTGCGGATGCAAAGATCCCCGGCTGGGTGACCATAGTGGTCATTGTAAAATTTAAAAAAATCAATATCACACAAAATCAGCGATAGAGGAGATTGCTCCTGTGCTAAATTAATCCACTGCGTATTTAAATAATCGTCAAAGCGACGACGATTAGCCAGCCCAGTTAACCCATCCACGTTGGCGAGATGCTGCAAAGCTAAGTTTGCCGCCTCTAACTGTTTATATACTTGTGCTTGTTGTAATAGTCTTCGTAATCGCTGGCGTAATACTGCCCAATGAATTGGCTTAGTGACATAATCTGTAGCCCCTGCGTCAAAAGCCCGATCTACTGACTCTTCATCATTTAAGCTTGTAATCATCAATATGGGGGTGCGCTCCCATATCTTGGAAATCACAGTATTGCCCAAAGCAGATTCAGTATCAAGGCTAGCAAGTGCTGACATCAAATTATTTCTGGCAATTTGCAGCAACTGCTTACAGCAAGTGAAGCCATCCATTACAGGCATCATGGCATCTAGTAAGACTATATCTGGTTTGACGGTTTCATAAGCATCTAAACACTGCTTACCATCACTGACCTCGACGACTCGATAGCCTTCGTGTTCCATAGCTTCACGCAACAGTACTCGGATGGTCTTGTCATCATCAGCCACCAGAATGACTGGAGGTTGTTTGGGAATAGAAAATGGGCTTATGCCTGACATGAGTTGCGTTCCACTGAAATTGAGAGTATCGGGTATGGGCAAATCGAGGAAAACCTGCTAGACCTCATCTCTAAATAGTCTGCGAGCGAGAATTTTTTACAGCAGAGAGAATCCTACTGCAAAAACTATTTGGTAAAAAATAAATAAGTACAACCTTTTTTATGACTACAAGGGTTGCTTAGTTGTTACCGGATTGAAACAAACAAGTGAAGAATTTTTTACTGTTCTAACTATTTGTTTTGTATTTAACAGCATTAACCTCTGTTTAAATAATTTATGTAAATAGCGACTTGTAAGCGGATATTGAAAACAGCCTATTTGTCCATCGCCTGGAAATAATCGCATTCTCATCAGTACGAGAACTTGCATACCAAGTTTATGTGGCTGCACAAGTAAGTTTTTGTGGATATAAGATGGCTCAAGGCAATTGAGCCAAGAAAAATTTAGATCACTAAGTTGCATAGACAATTTATTTAAGATGTAAAGGTAATTGTTACTCTTTGTCTGGCTACGGTTTTGTGAGGAATTGTTACTTTTATATTTCCCTGGTAATAAAGTGTTATTTCAAAGTTGGGTAAAACTTCAAATGTAAGCCTTAATTATTGGCTTATGCTGTTACTTTAGACACCAACTGAGCGGAAGTAGAGAGATTATTAAAGTGCCGTAAACGGATAAGTAGGTGGGTGGGAAAATTTATCGCTAGGATAAGGCAGAAGGCAGAAGGCAGGAGGCAGAAGGGAAGAGGGTTTTAAGCTGATTCATTTTTCTTTACATAGTTGATTTTATTTGTGCCTACCTACTTAGCTATCTTCAATCCTGTGATTATATGACTCCCATTCATGTTCATCAGCAAGCTTTACCATCTGTGAATTTGGCATAATTACATAAAATACATATGGTCAATATCAAGCTAAGAACAAACTTTATTATTCAATCGCTTGACTGATCTGAAAATTAAGTGAAAATTCTGATTTAAAATAGATATACTTATATATATGTATTACAAAAGATAGGTGACTTTTTCGTAAGAATATCAGTATATTACTTAAATACGGTGTAGAAATCTTAAGTGTAGATGACTTTGCTCACATAACACTGATATTAACCAGTGGTAAGTAAAACTGTAATAAGTGCTAGCAGACAAAAATATTGAAAAATGCGCATGTAACAATGTTGTAGAAAAACAATAATTTATTAATAAGACTTCTTAAATGCCAGACTCACTAATGTATCAACAGGATGATTTTGTCGTCCTAGAAACCGACCAACCAGAAAAATTTCTCACAGCAGACGAATTATTAGCAAAGCTGAAGATAGTGCTGCAAAAAATAAGTGAGGATGATTTGCCAGCAGACTTACAAAACTTTGATTCTGTAGAAGCTCAAGCCCAATATTTAATCGACACGAGTTGTGAGTTGGATATTGGCCCTGGACAATATTTACAGTGGTACGCAGTGCGATTAGAAAAGTAGCTTGGCGTTGCTGAATTAAAAGTATAAATTACTACAATAAAGTGTCTTTTTCTTTGTAACTTTGCACGCCAGTTGCTATAAGTCGGCGGAGCCTTATGCCTATGGCAACGCGGTAAGCGCAGCTATGCCCGTCAGAGAGGGGCGGCACATTTACGAGTGAGAAAGTCCTTTCTTCCTCTTTTTTTCACTCAGCACTCCCCTTCGACTTCGCTCAGGGCTAGCGCACTCAGCACTGAATTTAGTCAACTCTTACGGTGTTTTAATTCAGCCTGAATTGCTTCTACAACAGTTTCAATGACCTTGACTCTGGCATAGTATTTATCATTAGCAGCAACGACAGTCCAGGGAGCAGTGGGGGTAGTAGTTCGCTGAATAGCTTGATTTATTGCCACTTCATATTCAGGCCATTTTTCCCGATTACGCCAGTCTTCATCGGTAAGCTTGTATTGCTTAAAAGGGTCATTTTGACGTTCAATAAAGCGTTTAAGTTGTTCATCTGGGCTAATATGCAGCCAAAACTTCACTAAAACATAGCCTGCACTGGTTAACTGAGCCTCAAACTCATTAATTTCTCGGTAGGCTCGGCGCCATTGGATCTCAGAAGCAAATCCCTCTACCCGCTCGACTAGTACCCTACCATACCAAGAACGGTCAAAAATGCCAATGATCCCAGCAGTGGGCAATCGTCGCCAAAATCGCCAGAGGTAATGATGAACTTTTTCTTCGTCTGTGGGTGCAGCAAAGGGATGAACAAAGTAACTCCGAGGATCGAGGATATCGGTGAGGCGCTTAATCGCCCCTCCTTTACCTGCTGCATCCCAACCCTCAAACATCACCAGTACAGGGATTTGATGCTTGTGGATGCTTAACTGTAACTTACGTAGTTGTACTTGTTCCTTGGCTAATTGCTCTTCGTAGTCAGTTTCTGTAAGAGTCAAGCTCAAATCGACTTGCGCTAATAAGTCTGACTCCGTGGTTTCTAAATGAGTTTGAGCAGGCAAGATAGGGGAAGGAACCTGAATTTTGAGTCGATCTAAGGCAGCCGTCAAGGTAGCAGCTAGCTGACTTAGCACCTTCACTTGTGCCCAACGTTGGGAGTTAGCCTCAATTAAAGTCCAGGGAGCAACACCGGTACTGGTTTGAACCAGCATCTCTTCAGCAAAGGCTGCATAGCGATCGTAGTGTTTTTCTTGCTTCCAGTCTTCTTTTCGCACCCGCCAAGCTGTTAATGGATCTTTGGCATACTCTTTTAAGCGACTTTTTAATTCTTTACGGCTCAGATGTAACCAAAATTTAGCGATCGCAGCTCCATCATCAACCATCTGACGCTCAAAGGCGTTAATTTGTCCCATTAATTTGGGGACTGTGGGAATTTGATCGGTTCCTACCCGATCAAATAAACGTTCTTCCAGCACATGAGTATACCAACTGTGATAAAAAAAGCTGATTGCGCCTTGGGCAGGAAGTTTTTCCCAAAACCTCCACAGAAATGGGTATTTGCGCTCCTCTTCAGTCGGAGGCCAGATGGGATGTACCTGAAATCCCCTGGGGTCCATATAGGAGACCATTTGCTTGACCAATCCACCTTTACCCGAAGCAGCCCAACCCTCCAAGACGACAATCACAGGCAATTTTTTTTCCCAACAGGCATTTTGTAGTTCCCGGAGTTGATACATCAACCGGGTAATTTCTGATTTGTAGGTGGCTTTATCTAAGGAAAGGGTTAAATCTAGTGTATCCAGCATAGAAAGTTTAGTTTATATCTTAGGATTGCTGAATTAGGGAATGATACAACATCTGTGGTGATGGTGGAAATGACCAAAAGAGGCAGAGAGAAAAGTAAAATCTCTTTTTTCTCGGCGCTCTCTGTGCCTCTGTGGTTAAATAATTTTTTTAAACCACAGAAGCGCAGAGGAGCCATTGCATTGCGCGGGTTCTCCGTGTTGTAGCAAATGACGTAACACAGAGAGAAGAGGGTACCCTAACCTGAGATAATACATACATCTATGAAAACTATGCTTTTATCCCCATCACTGAGTAAAGCTGGTTTGCAGTTGCAGAAAAAAGTAAATCTGCAATACTAAATTGGTGCTTATTTATGCAAACATTGCTAAACAACCGCTATCAAGTTATTAGGACACTGGGGGCTGGTGGATTTGGTGAGACTTTCCTCGCGGAAGATACCCAAATGCCCTCCCACCGTCGCTGTGTAATTAAACAGCTAAGACCAATTCAAAATAATCCCCAGATTTATCAACTGGTGCAAGAACGGTTTCAACGGGAAGCAGCCATTTTAGAAGATTTGGGCGGCTTCACTGACCAGATACCTACTTTGTATGCCTACTTTCAGTTATGTGGGCAATTTTATTTAGTTCAGGAGTGGGTTGAAGGCGATACACTCACGGCGAGAATTCAACAGCAGGGGTTATTTCATGAAAGTGCAGTCCAGGAAATTTTGGTGAATTTATTGCCAGTTCTGGATTATGTCCACTCCAAAGGGATTATTCACCGCGATATCAAGCCGGATAACATTATTTTGCGTCATCGTGATGGTAAACCCGTGCTGATTGATTTTGGTGCGGTGCGGGAAACAATGGGAACAGTGATGAATTCCCAGGGTAATCCTACCAGCTCGATTGTCATTGGTACGCCTGGATATATGCCAAGTGAGCAAGCAGCCGGGAGACCAGTTTATTCTAGTGATTTATACAGTTTAGGTCTGACAGCAATTTATTTGCTCACAGGCAAACAACCACAAGAATTAGAATTAGATCCGCAGACGGGGGAAATTGTTTGGCACCGATATGCTTTGAATGTTAGTTCTAGACTAGCAGCAGTGATTGACCGAGCGATCGCCTACCATCCACGAGAACGTTTTGCTACTGCCAAAGAAATGCTCTCAGCCTGGCAATTGGGTACAGGAAACTTTACCCCACCACCAATAAGCAATGTACCGCCTACTGTCACACCTCAAAATATCATTGCTGCCAGCCCAGTAGTTTCTCACCAACCTGACAACCAAAGTAATAGACAGAGGGGAATTTTGGGAGGAAGTTTAATTGCGGGTGGTGTGATTGGCGCTTCTTTAATCATCGGTTCTGTTCTCAATCAATTACCTCAACAAGTAACCGAAGAACCAGCCGTACAGCCAACAACTTCAATTAGCCAACCTACCACAAACAACAACGCATCTCCAGAGGCGACAACACCTATACAATCACAAATTCCTCGTAATATAGTACCTACACCTATACCAGTTTCTGATGATTTATTTGGGGCAATTTCCTACTCTTCTTTAACAGGAATTTATGGCTTGGCCACTCGTTTATCACAAGCAGATGCGGAAATGGCCGCGCTTAATGATTGCCAACAAAAATCTGGCGCTAATGATTGCTTGGTACCTCTGTGGTTTAAAAATTCTTGGGGGGCTTTGGCGGTTGGTTCTAATGGTGCTTATGGTACTGGGTGGGGAGCTAATGTTGATCACCCACAGGCTGGGAAAGAACTTGCCGAACAGTATGCTTTACAAACCTGTGAACAATATGGGGGTGTAAATTGTCAAGTTATTATCAGCACAGAAGCTAGACCAGAGTAATTCTCAGCTAGTACGCCTTTAAGTTAGGTATATAAGCGAATCATCATGGGAAGTTCTTTAATTGGTTAAACAACGACTCGACACACTATTAGTAGAATTAAATTTATGTGCTTCTCGGGCCTTGGCACAGCGACTGATTCAGGCGGGAGAAGTAACTGTAAATCAGCAAATAGTTGATAAACCTGGTACAGAAATTGATATTTCTGCGCAAATTAAGATTAAAGAGCGATCGCGTTTTGTTTCTCGTGGCGGAGAGAAACTAGCAAAAGCTTTGGAATTATTTGCTATTCCCATCGCCGAACGAATTTGTTTAGATGGCGGCATTTCTACAGGCGGCTTTACCGATTGTCTCCTGCAAGCTGGGGCAAAACAGGTTTATGGCATTGATGTGGGCTACGGTCAAGTTGATTGGGGTTTACGAAATGATCCTCGGGTGATTTTGCAAGAACGTACCAATTTACGCCATCTCACACCCGAAGAGTTGTACAGTGAGGATGACGAAATCCCCGATTTGGCGGTGGTGGATGTATCGTTTATTTCTTTAACCAAGATTTTGCCTGCTATCTGGCAATTAACTCAAGCTCCCAGGGATGCAGTATTGTTGGTGAAACCGCAATTTGAAGTGGGAAAATCCCGTGTGGGCAAAAAAGGCGTTGTCCGCGATCCTCACGACCAAGCTGATGCTATTTTCCAAGTGTTGCAAGTGGCTAACAATTTAGGATGGAAATACAAAGGCTTAACTTGGTCGCCAATTACTGGCCCTGCGGGGAATATTGAATATCTTCTCTGGTTAGGAATGGAAAGTGAAACACCACCGCCTGATTTAAATGCAATTAAGCAAATTACACAATCAGCCATAGCTGATTTGCGAGAAAGTTAAACATCGTAAATGAGACACTCTATCGCCTCTGGATGCGTATCACAATAGTTTTCCAGAGATGTCTTGCGTTGTTTGACCTGCTGCTGATGAGCTTTTTCTGCTTGTAATTCTTCCACAATATCCCAAGCAACTGCACAGCCGGCCGAGTTATCGCCGTCGATTTCACAGGTTTCACGAGCTTCAACAATAGCTTCTAAAATGGCTTGCTCAAGAGTTTTTGTTCCGGAGTTAACAGCAGCTTGAACTACTTCTAGGGTTTTTGTCATGATACTTTCACCTTTGTGTGAGGAGTGCTGTGTAAAAGCTAATGAATCAGCACAGTAGACTTTCATTAGTCCTGATGTAAGCAGTTGATGATGACTACTTACTTCCAGTTTAGATAGGCTTGCCAAAAGAGTCTGGTAGTGAACACCGTCAAATGAAGAATAAAATATAAAATTTTAATTTTTAGTCTTCATCTTTGTTTCAGTCATTTTCTTAATTTTGCCTCTTAAATTAGCAATTTAAACCCATTGTCAGCAGAATTTGATAGAAATTGATGAACTCTAATGAATGGTAATAATTAGGCACATATTTTTTATTTATTATCAATACTTGATCTTTATTTCTTGTTGCAGACGATACAGAATTGTATTCTGGTCAACTTGAGAAAGAATTTCTTGAATTACAGTACTAGCTCCCAGTTGTCCCCAAGTACAACCTTTTTCTAAATACACTTGGGCGGCTTTACCTACAGCGTATGCGCCATAACCTGCAATCCCAGCTTGAGCGATCGCACTGCCAGCATAAGCAGTAATATTAGTAGGGTGATCACCACTGGTGAGAGCAGCAGTACTCTTACCTAAACCCAAAACGAAACTGCTACCTAATTCTCCCAGCAGTAAGCCACCAGAACTGAAGAAAATTGTTTTTAAAATTTTACTAGCTTCATAGCTAGTCATGGGTAACCCATATAACCGTGCCAGAGAACGAATTAAAGCTAAATCGGCAATTGTACCGCAGATCACATCCAAGACAGCGATGGGATTTAACCCTACTGCCAAGGCTTTGTATTTCGTAAATTGCCAAATAATATTTTCGGCTTCCTTTTCGCGTAAATCAATGGTTTTTTGGGCGATCGCCTCCTCCGCATCTCGTGCTTGAATTAGTGCATTTAAGGCTAGAAGCGATCGCCCTTCCCGATTAAGAATATTTAAAATTGTCTGCTTGAGTTCATCTACTTGGGGTTGTGGTGTTTCCCATTCATAGCTGATCCGACCATCAGGCCACTCAACCCGTACTTCCATTGGTGCTGGTTCCGCCGCCACCATCACAATTTCATCAGGTAGTAGTGGTTTGGCTTGGTGATGTCCTGCACCCAGTTGTTGCAGATTGTCATAAATTGCTGCCCTATCTGTATCTGGGTAGAGGTCTATCTTGTTAAATACCAAAATTAACGGTTTTTGTGCTTGCCGCAATTCTAGTAATACCCGATACTCAGTACGCGTGATATCACCTGAAACAACAAACAAAATTAAATCAGCCTGACGCGTTACTTCTCGCGCCATTTGTGCCCGTGATTCGCCTGCAATTTCATCTAATCCAGGGGTATCAATTAACTCCACCAGTACCTTACCTCCTGGTTGCCACCGCACGGAACGCGGCCATTGGGTAACACCGTTTAAGGGGCCAGTTTGCAGAATCTTATCTCCCAGCAAGGCGTTTAATACGGCTGACTTCCCACGACTCACCAAACCAAAGGCGGCAATTCTAATGACATTCGAGTCTAGTTTGTTGAGAGTGGAGTTCAAAGCTTCTAATTCCGGTTTTACCAAACCTGCTAATTCTGGGTTTGATGCAAGCTGCCCTGACTTGCGAAGATATCCATACCAAGACAATGCTTGTCTGAGACTAGCACGGGCACGGTTCAAATGAGTTTCTTGCAGATTACGCACAAAGTTAGATTGATTCAAGGTTGAACAAACAATAGCCTACATATCCATACATATCCATTTTGATCTAAATTTCCCAGATGTTGGTTTCTCTTATCTAAATATCCAATGTGCAGAGGCTATTAATACAATGTCAATTTAGAACATAGGATTGTGTTCATCATCCCAACACTCTTGCTCATGCCAATCTCTGCCAGTGCGGTGACATTCGTAAGCATTGTCTATCCAAGGAATCGATGTAGGGTGGTACGATTCTTCTATGGAGGTAAATACGTCAAAATTTAATAAGCGGAATCCCAAAGATGAAAAGGTCGCATAAATACTAATTCCTAAGGTTATTAAAAACCCAGTCAATAAAACAATATTGATAGAATTTAAAAACACTCTATTTACTTTATGTAATTGATCGTTTTTAATTTTTGGTTTTTCTTTGAAGAAAAGCACATTTTTCAGCCTTTCAATGATATTAACATCAAAAATAAAGTCTGATATTGCTACTAACTATATAATATATATACTTTGATGTCAAAACAAAAAATAATTCTCTAGTTAATTAATCCTTTTACTTTTTAGGAATTAGAGAAATTCATTTTTTACTTCATAATATATATTTTGATGTCTTATGAAAATTTATTACATTTCCTGGTCAAAAAAATACTAAAAATTATCTATTAATGCAATATTATATTTTAGTCTATTAATCATAGGAAAATATGCCCCAAAGCCTTTACGGGACAATGCCATCAAGCTTTAGAGGATTTTGGGAGAGATAAATAAGTGAGAAAAATTCTGATACTAAGTATAACAATAATTAGTTTGGGAATGTCGTTTAGTTTACGTTCCTCTACACCAAATATATCTTCGTTTGTGACAAACGCTACACCATTACCACAAAAAACCATCCGCTATGAGCAGCGCACCTTACCCCAAAGCATAGTTCATGTCCTGTGGATTCCAGCTAATGGCCGCTTTTTGATCACGCCGGCGTTATCAAAAAAGGTCAACACAGTAGAGGAGTTTGCTCAAAATCATCGAGCGATCGCCATTTTAAATGCGGGCTTTTTTGACCCAGCCAACCAAAAATCTACATCTTATGTTGTGCTTTCTGGACAAATAGTAGCCGATCCTCAAGCAAACGATCGCCTAGTGAATAATCCCACCTTAAAGCCTTACCTCAGTCAAATTTTCAATCGTACAGAATTCCGTCGCTACCTATGTGGGCAAACTATCCGCTACGATATTACTCTACACAAAAAGTCACCACCAGCAGGTTGTCAGTTAGTCGATGCCATCGGTGCTGGCCCGGGCTTATTACCAGCGCTCACCTCAGTACAAGAAGGTTTTGTGGATCATTCCCAAGGACGAGATGCACTTGGTAGTAAACAACCCAACGCTAGAACCGCCCTAGGCATTACTCATGATGGTGGCATTATTTTGGTAATGGTAGCTCAAAAACCCTCGGCTTCTGCTTCTGGCATGTCCTTACCAGCACTGGCAGATTTCCTGAAAACCCTTGGCGCTCAAAAAGCCATGAACCTCGATGGAGGGAGTTCGTCTTCAATGTATTACAGTGGCCAAGCCTTTTATGGGAAGGTTAATTCGGAGGGTAATTTTGTCAAGCGACCCGTAAAGTCAGTTTTACTGGTTCAGGAAACTAGAGTTACCAATCCAAAATAGGATTAATTGGGTAAAACCCGAACCTTAAAAGGGCGAATCTCCATAATAGCTATTGTGTTAAATATTCAATTAATTTTAATTACAGGTGGCTCACACCAGACCCTAACTCAACCCTGAGGAAAAAGTAAAATCTGAAATGAAGTGCAAAAGCCAACATCCGGGGATGGGCATCAATTCTGTAAAAATACTGTCAACAGATTTTTCACGACTAAGCAACAATTAAGCTTCTAGATTAGGTTGTGATTATGCAATTTTTCCAACTACGTGGTTCTATACGTCAACTTAGCTATTATCTGTTAGCGATGATTTTAGGCGTTGCGCTAACTGTTAGCACCCTGCGGGTGTTGCCTTCTCAAGCGGAACCTGCACCCCAGTCTGCGAATGTACCAGAGGTGATTGCTCAAAAGCCATCATCGGCAAATACTGCTGTAGGTAGTACTAGCTTTGTCACAGCAGCAGTCAATCGTGTCGGAAAAGCAGTAGTACGTATTGATACTGAACGCACCATTACTCGTCGTATGGACCCATTTCTGGAAGACCCATTTTTCCGGCGGTTTTTTGGTGACGGTTTTCCCCAACAGTTACCGCCTGAACAATTGCGTGGTCTAGGTTCTGGTTTCATTCTCGACAAGAGTGGTCTGGTTCTCACCAATGCTCATGTGGTAGACAAGGCTGATAAAGTGACAGTCCGCCTCAAAGATGGCCGCACCTATGAAGGAAAAGTTCAAGGCATTGATGAAGTAACAGATTTGGCGGTTGTCAAGATTAACGCTGGTAACGATTTACCTGTTGCGCCCTTGGGTTCCTCCAGTAATGTCCAGGTAGGAGACTGGGCGATCGCAGTGGGTAATCCCTTAGGATTTGATAATACAGTAACTTTGGGAATTGTCAGTACCCTCAAACGTTCTAGCGCCCAAGTCGGGATTGCTGACAAACGCTTAGACTTCATTCAAACCGACGCAGCTATTAACCCTGGTAACTCTGGGGGGCCATTATTGAACGAACGTGGTGAAGTAATTGGGATTAACACAGCCATTCGTCCCGACGCTATGGGTATTGGCTTTGCTATTCCTATTGATAAAGCTAAAGCGATCGCCGCTCAACTGCAACGTGATGGCAAAGTTGTACACCCTTATTTAGGTGTGCAAATGGTAACTTTAACGCCTCAGCTAGCGAAGCAGAATAATACTGACCCCAATTCTCCCATTCAAATCCCAGAAATTAATGGAGTTTTGGTAATGCGAGTTGTTCCCAATTCTCCGGCGGCGGCGGCGGGTGTCCGGCGTGGTGATGTCATTGTGCAAATTGATGGACAAGCAATTACTAGTGCCGATCAGTTACAGAACCTGGTAGAAAATAGTCGCCTTGGTCAGGTGTTGCAAGTGAAAGTGCAACGTGGTAATCAGATACAGCTACTTTCAGTCCGCACAGCTGAGTTACAAAACGCTTCTTTGTAAACGTAATGTATGCTTCTTGGTGTCTTAGTGGTAAAACCACAAAGGCACTAAGACACAAAGAAGGAAGGTATTTTAAACTTTTGACTTAATTGCTGGCTGTGATGCTTGTAGTGGTTGCGAGATACACCAGTCTGGACGCAAGTTAGCAGCTTGACGCAAATAAATATGATTAACTGGGGTAGAAACTGGGAGGTAGGCGTGGATGAGGAACCGGACGCAACGTTGTAAGCTACCTTCAACGTGCATTTGCTGAACATCCAACATGGCCACATTATCCCAACAAGGACGTTCTCTAGCGATCGCCGCCGGAAAAATAGCATCTAAATCGCGTGTCACAGAAAAAGTAACACTAATCATCTCCTCTGGTTGCAGTTGATTCCGTTGTTCTAGTTCATCTAGCAGTTCCGTCACCGCTTCTCGAATCGCTGCAATAGTATTTTCCGAAACTGTTGTTGCTCCGCGAATAGCCCGCATTTGCCACTCCACGCCAAAATCCTCCTTAATAAGCATTAGTCATTGGTCAGTCAGTGCGGTCTTTTTGGTTTCCAAAATGAGCAACTGACGAACCCGAAGGGTCATTAACGACAGATAATCGACCTCTGACTATCTCAGCATCTACGGTCGATATAACCACAATGGCAGACCACTGGTAGACATTTCAAATTCGAGCCAATCAATTCCCGCTCCTAACCCTGATGAAACCTGACGACTTCCGGGGAGAACGCGACTCAATAAAGGTTTTCGTTCTTCTAGGGTATAGCAAGGTGTTTTATCAGGATCAAGACCAACCAATTCTGCTGTCCAGCAACGTGCATCTTCTTCGGTTCCCAGGCGGTCTACAACACCCAATTCTCGAGCTTGTTGTCCGGTAAAAATCCGACCATCAGCGAAACTTTTGACAGTTTCTACTTCTAAAGAACGCGCTTCGGCTATTGTTTGGACAAACTGCTGATAACTGATATCAATCAACTCTTGCAGGATGCTTTTTTCTGCTTCAGTCAGTTCTCGGTCAAATGCCAAAATGTCTTTGTAAGGGCCAGACTTAATCACTTTGAAAGAAACACCGATTTTTTCTAGCAAACGCTCTAAGTTATTTCCGCGCAGAATTACGCCAATGCTCCCGGTGATTGTACCAGGGTTAGCAATGATATGTTCGGCTCCCATGCCAATGTAGACACCGCCAGAAGCCGAAATATTGCCAAAGCTGGCGACAATTTTGATTTTTTTGCGTAAGCTCTTCAGGGCGCTGTAAATTTCTTGAGAATCTCCAACTGTACCCCCAGGACTATCGATGCGTAGGAGTAAAGCGGGAAACTTTTTCTCTTCTACGGTTTTTAGGGCTTCTAACACCCGTTTGCGAGTACCACTAGCGATCGCACCAGTAATTTCAATCCGGGCAATTTGTTTACGAAACTTAGACTTAAAAGGCCAAACCATGAGCAGTTCTAAAACCTCTGTAATAAATTCAATATAAAATGCCCAGCGTGCAAACGACCTACTTTGCTGTATTGATAAAAATCAGCAGGCATTGTGGTGTCAAAAATCTTAATTAATTTTTTAGGTTTTGGATGGCTATTTATTTGTTATCTTCATGCCAATATAGTCTTTACAAAGCTAAAAGCCAAAAACACGCAAAAAAATTTGTAGGTTAACGGCAAAGTTATTTTCTCCATGACCCTAAATTAAAATTCGCATGTCCATCAAACCATGCTCTCTAGGAGTTACGCATTGACAAAAAATTCCATTCATGTGTATTAAGCAGCACAAGTATTGGTAAGATTTTCTACAATGTAATCACGCACAACCAAAGTGAATAAGTTCCTTTGCAATTCATACCAAT
>JAESGC010000051.1_pt1 | contig 76316 bp, 68 predicted proteins | sample 9266221 | NCBI WGS metagenome assembly JAESGC01 (sample SAMN14515568, study PRJNA621660) | algae metagenome | isolation source: Trichormus sp. ATA11-4-KO1 and co-occurring heterotrophs from soil, at the... | place: Chile: Atacama Desert, Tarapaca Region | collected 2009-05-22 | reverse complement strand
GTTTAGACAATTTATGCTTCCAATTGTCAAAAAATGTGTGATAAAAACACGCAGAATTAGATTCAATAGAACTTATTTAGGACAACTTATGCTTCCATTTATGGACAAGTTATCGTCCCACTGACAATAAAGTGTTAGCAGACATCAAAAGACTTTCACATCTATCCCCTACTATAAGATTTGACCTGCTGTTTTAGAGGAATCTCAATCACAAATTCTGTTCCTTGACCTGGATATGAAATATAATAAAGATTACCACCATGATTTTTGGTAATAATCTGGTAGCTAATAGACATACCCATGCCTGTTCCTTTACCAATTGGTTTTGTGGTAAAGAAAGGATCAAAAATTAGTTGTTTTATATTTTCTGGTATGCCTAGAGCATTATCTCTGATTTTGATACTAATTTGATGCTCATTCAGCATTTGTGTACGAATATAAATTCTGCTAGAAGAGGGTTTTATTTGCTGCCAAGTGCGTTGTTGGTCTCGTTCTTCTAACGCATCTATAGCATTAGTTAAAATATTCATAAATACCTGATTTAGTTGTCCGGCATAGCACTCTATAAGTGGTAGTTTTCCGTATTCTTTAATGACTTCAATACCCAAATGTTCAGGTTTGCCTTTGAGACAATTGGGAGCATCTCAACTTTGTTAGAACAAAAGAACTAGTAGCACCTAAAGCTTGTCATTAAGATAAGCACAGCGATGCCTGAGGACTTGAGAGACATTAGATTCGTTCCATTGTGCTCCCGATATTTTTAATCGCCGATCTATCTGTTTGATAGTAGACTCGATGGCACCAGAACCGATAGAGCAAATACCTTCGGTTTGATAATAATCATAATTGATAATTCGATGGCGATGGGTTGACAAATACTGGCAAAAGTTTTGAGCCGCTTTAGCTTTAAGTGGAGAAATCAGAGCGAGAGTTTCATCAACTTTTCCTTAATCTTTTCAAGATAAGTTTGGCGGCAATAAAATTATAGGGGCGCAAAACCTGCACCCCTAATAAAAACCTATATTTTCCCAAATGGAAAACGGGTAGAGCGTATCATACTACTGTTTTCTTAGTAGAATTTTTTCTTCCATCCATCCAAATGGATTAACATTGGCTTCGCCCAACGCCAATTTAATAAATCGTGGAGCAGAGTATAAAAACAGGGGATAATAAACAGCGTTAGCAATGTTGCCAAAGACAAACCCGAAAATACTACCACTCCCAATGGTTGCAAAAATTCTGACCCTTCCCCAATTCCCAATGCTAGGGGAAACATCCCTAAAACAGTAGTGATGGTAGTCATTAATACTGGACGTAGGCGTTGGGGAGCAGCTTGCAAAATGGCAGTTTTCCGGTCAACCTGATCTCGTTCACGAATTTGATTAGCCAGTTCCACCATGATGATGGCGTTATTCACAACAATACCCACCAATAACACAGCCCCGACAATCACCGTCGCACCAATGGCAGTATTTGTAATGAAAAGCCCAAAAATTCCCCCAGCTAATGCCAAAGGAATTGTAAACATAATTACTAATGGGTCAATAAGTGAATTGTATTGTACTGCCATCACTACAAACACGAGAAAGCTAGCTAATCCACCCAATAGCTGTAACGAGTTTTGTAGTTCCTGATTAGATTCAGCTGCTGAACTGGGCAAGACACTAACGCCTTCAGGTAAATCTATCCTATTGAGGATTGTATCTACCTGTGTAAAAGCATCACTAAGGTTAGCTCCCTCAGTCAAATTGCCTGCAAGTATGACGACCTGACGTTGATTAATTCGCTGAATTTCTCCAGGTGCTTGTCCTTCGGTAATTGTGGCGACATCGCTCAGGCGGACTTGGCGATTGTTGTTGACAAATAAAGGCAAGCTCCCTAATTGAGAAACACTTTGCAGTGATGCTTCATTCAACTGCACCCTGACATCTACTAGACGGTTACTGCGTTGTAGTCGAGTAGGCACACTACCTTCAATCGCTGTCTGAATTGTGTCTCCAATATCTCTAGTGCTTAACCCAAAAGTTGCCACGCGCTCCCAGTCAGGACGAATCTGAACTTCAGGTTGACGCTCATCGGCATCGGGACGGAATCTGACTAAAGTAGCTTGTTCTTCTAAGGCATTCAGTACTTCCCGACCAGCTTGTTCTAAACTATCTGTGTCGTTGCCCTGAAGAATAATATCAACATCAGCACCACGTACTGGAGAGTTACTGAGAATTAAACCCCGTACTTGACCAGGAGAAAGGCGCAGGCGAATTCCCACTAAATTGAGTTTGTTAAACTCTTGTGTGACTCGTTCTATGTAAGCTTCTACATTTGTACCCGGTTTGAGGGTAATAGTACTAGTACCTCTAAGGGGATTAGCGTTAGTATTAGTACCAAAAAGTGCGCCGCCAGCTGTAGAAAATACATATTCAGTTTCTGGTTGGTCGAGGAGAATTTCATCGACCATAGCCATAACTTTGCGGTTTGTTTCCAAGGGCGTACCGGGAGGAAACTGAGCATTTAATCTAGCTTGTCCTGTGCTAATCCGAGGGAGGATTTCTTGGGGAATTTGCGGAGCCATCCACAAACTACCGCCACCAAATAGGATAATAGCGATCGCGACTGTTAATAATCGCCAATGTAAAATCCCTGCCAAGAAACGACCATATCTATTTGTGGCTGCATCAAAGCGGCGATTAAATTCTTGTAGCGGCCAAAATCTATTTAATCCACTAGAAAATTGCCATGCTAAGGTGCGGGATGTGAGCATGGGGATGATGGTCACCGCAATCAAAATGGAAGCTGCTACAGAAAAGGTGATGGTGAGAATTAATTCATTGAACAGTAGTGAGATGAAACCACCGATGAGCAAAAATGGCATCACTGCGACTAAGTTTGTACTGGTAGAAGCTATTAAGGCAGATTCTACTTCCTGACTACTTTGTTCAGCTTGTTGAATGAGTTGCTGGGTATCCAGGCGGGTTTTTGTATCTTTACCGGGAGTCATCCCCGCACCCTCAGCAATGTTCTCCAACATGACGATAGAGTTATCTACAACGATACCCACACCTAGGGCTAAACCACCCAAACTGAATACGTTAAGGGATAAGCCAAATACCCCCATCAAGATAATGGCGGCTAAACTTGCCAAGGGTATAGCAATGACAATAATAAAAGTTTGCCGTAGGGAACCCAGAAATAATAAAACAGCAAAGGCAGCTAGTCCCGTACCAATCAACCCGGAAATGGCTACGTTAGAAATAGAATTGCGGATAAACTGCGACTCATCTAATGTAGGTGTCAGTATTGTCCCTTCAGGAACTACACCAGAGGCTTGGAGTTCTTCCAGGCGTTTTTTGACACCATCGACAACGTTAACTGTGTTGGCATCTGGCTGCTTTTGGATGCTGACTTTAACAGCTGGTTCTCCATTAAGTAAAACGTAAATCCTTTGTTTTTCTGAGCCATCAATAACTTCGGCAAAGTCTCGCAAATAAACGCGGCGGTTGATAATTTGGGTTTGGGAATTAATTTCTGGGGAAGATGGAGCAGATACTTCAAAAGATAAATTTTTAATTTCATCCGCACTTTGGAAACGCCCCACAGTCCGAGTCAATGGCTCAGAATTTTGCCCTAAAATTCGACCACCAGAAACATCTTGGTTGCGGTTTCTCAGTTCATCTAATACATCAGTTAAACCTACACCCAAAGCCTGCAAGCGATTCAAATCAATATTGACTCTAACTTCTTCGTTAACTCCTCCCGATACATCTACCCCGGCTACTCCCGGTACAACACCTAATTCGCGGGCTAATTCTTCTTCGGCAAAAACCCGCAAATCAAGGCTTTCTAAAGAAGGCGAAGTTAATGCAAATTCATAAACTGGTAATTGAGAAGGATCAAATTTGAATAAACGTGGTGTTTCAATAGTGTCTGGTAAATTACTTCTAGCTCTATTAAAGGCAGCTGTAGCATCGTTTAAGGCTTGGTCAATATTACCTCCCGGTTGAAAATACAGATCCAAACTGACCTGTCCTTCACGAGTTTGGGAAAAAACCTGTAGCACGCCCTCGGTAGCGGTAAAGGCTTCTTCGAGAGGCCTGGTCACTTCATCAATCGCTACTTCTGGTGTAATTCCCGGTGCTTGTAACCGCACGCCAATTCGGGGATAAGTAATTGATGGTAGTAAATCTACGGGTAGTTTTATGACAAAAAATACGCCTAATACAATTACTGCCAGGGCCAGCATGAGTGTGCCGATGTGTCGGCGGATGGAAATGGTACTGATACTAAATCCGCCGCCCTTATGTATTTGCTGCATCTATTGCTCATCTCCAATTAAAAGGGCTAGGTGAAAAACTTTTAATTTGCCGCAGAGGTTGACTCTGCTGTTTCTGACAAAGCTGATAAAACTACAGCGTCACCGTCTTTTAAAGGCTTACCACTACGAGCAACATAGCCCTCTCCCGGTTGCAAGCCAGATAAAATTTCCACATTGCCATCAGCTTTGTTCCCTAAGGTAACGGCGCGTGCTGTTACCTTGGTCTTGCCTTCTGTGTCTGTAATGACAAACACTGTCCCATTTCGCTCCTCTGTAGAAGAAGACTGTTTACTTCCTACTTCTTCCTGAATAGCTCTTTGTGACACTACTACTCGCTGTGATGTCTGGGGTTCAAAATTGACTTGTGCCAATAATCCACTACCAATTTTGCCGTCGTTATTGGGAATCACTACTTCTACTGGTATTAACGTAGTATTTGCAGCTGGAGAGATGCGTGTCACTCTGCCAATTAATGACTCATTGGGGAAAGCATCTAAGCTGACTTGTACAGATTGTCCTACTTGAATTTTGGATAAATCTCTGTCGGAAACATTAAATCTCACTATGACACGGCTAAAGTCGGCAATGTTGAGGACTGCAATACCTGGTTGGAGAAGATTGCCCGGTTCTGTCACTTTTTCTGTGACCACACCAGTAATGGGTGAGATTAGACGCGCGTAGGATCTGCGCTCTTTTGTTTGAGCAACTACTGCTTGTTGGGCAACTACTCTGCCTTGGGCGGCGGCGACGGCTTCCTGTTCTGTACGCACCCGATCCTCGGCTGCTCTTAGTGCCTGGGCTGCGGTTTTGGCTTCAGTGCGTGCTTGTTCGGCATTTTGTTGGGAGATGGCTCCGGCTGTGAAGAGTTCTTGTTGTCGTTTTGAGTCTGCCTCGGCTTGTACAACTTCTAATCGTGCCCTTTCGACTTCGGCTCTGGCATTACTTACCTGAGTCTGTGCCCTGGCTACTTCTGATTTGAGGGCTGCTAGTTCTGCTTCTGCTTGCTTTAATGATGTCAACAGCAGGGCATCATCGAGCTGTCCGACGTTTTGTCCTCGTTCAACTCTATCGCCTACATCTAGGTTCAATGCTAATAACCTGGCTTCTACTTGCGATCGCAGTGACACGTTACGAAATGGCGTAGTATTACCTGTATAAATTAGTGGTGTGCCTAACGAGCTAGTGCGGGCGATCGCTACATCTACAGGTGTTGCATTGCTACCTCGCTCTCTTCCACCTCGTTGTTGAGATTGTGCCTTAGCAGATTCTTTTGGCAAAGATCCACAACTTGCCATCAGTACTCCCATGCTGAATAAGCTAGCAACCAACAAAATAGAGCGAACGGATAGCCCATATGCAGATTTTTTCTTGTTTCTTTGTACTCCGGTTAAATTCTTGGCGATTGTAGAATTTAACTGGGTAATATTTTCCTGGATGGAGGCTGTGTAAGTTTGCTGTTTCATCGATTTTTTTATATGTCTTCCGCTCAAAATTATTGACTCTACTACTTATAAACGAGTTTTTGGCAATAGAATCCCCTCTTATTACTAACCAACTACGTGTAGATTGCTATTTGAAAAATTGGATAACTCGATTATTTGTCATTTCTTTGTCATTCTTGATTGTTAAAATATAGCTGCATTTACAAAAATAATTCAAAATATTCAATCTTGCCACTCTTTCATGATGCAAATTTCCAGGATTTTTGTGATTTGATATAATTAGTTCAATTTAAGATAAATCTCTCTATATTTAGTTTAAATCAACCAAAAGAGAGAAAGTATTGAAAATTAAAAATGCGGCTTAACTTACAGATTTATTATTAACTTTGCTAGTATTTATTGAGGATATTTAGTTTTACTAACTATATATAACCTATTAGTAGCAGAAAGACTAGTGACTTAATTCACATTTCTCGGTATTGATGAAGTATGTTAAAAATTTTAACAAAAATTGCTTTTTTGATATATATAGTATATGAGTATGAGCAATTTTTATTCAACTATAGGTGAGGATAATTCAGCGTGACATCACCGCTCAAAGTTGTACAAACCACTGACGAATTCCAAATTGCAGAGTTTTTCCAGGAATCAGTTGGCCAGTGGCAATCAAAAAGGCGTTATTACACCCTACCAGAGGGTGAAACCAAGGAGATGGAAAGTTTGATCACCATCCGGTTTTTAGAACAAGGATGTGATGAATTGCAAAAGCTGGGTCAAATGCACGACTTGCAAAGTTCTGTAGGTTTCATCTGTGGTGCGGAAGTCACCTGGGAGAGTACAGATGTGCTAAAGGCAAGAAAAGAGTCTCAAGGTTCTACACTATTTGGCACTTTGGGAAATATTCTGTATCGCGATCGCGGTTTTGCTACATCCCAACCAGTCACCGCCAAATATTATTTCCCCAACTCTAAAACATTATGTTTACGAACTGAGTACAACGGCTCGGTGTTTGAGGAGGAATTAAAACTTATTGGCAGTAAATATCGCACCAGACAAACTATTATTTCTCGTGCTGGTGAGCAATTGATGATTGGTCAATATTTGGAAAAGAGAACTGAAAGTTAGTTGATCGAGTGAGCGAGAAAACCGTCATTCTTTAAAAAGAGGAGAGCTAATTATAGTCTCTCCCTTTTCAGGCTTAAATCACTACAGTAATTTGTTCTAGCGCTTCCGCTTGAATTTTAGGAGACCCATTGAACTAACTGCCACTAAGCCAAGGACAACTCCAGGCTCAGGAACAGACCTTACATTGTAAAGCGTCGTTGTTCCGCTCACCTCATTGGCGACAACCAACAATGGTTTACGATTTGGGCTATCTGTAGCAGAGATGAAAAGTAAACCTTCTGGGGCTAAGTCTTTAACATCTGGGTTAACATCCCCATTGATCAAAGTTGTTTCAACACTGAAGTCACGGTTATTGATGTAGTCTATGAAGACAGGATTTTCTGGATCAGTGACATCATAAGTCATAATGCCTCCGACACGCTCTAGTCCGATAAATGCGTAAAAGCGACCGTCAATCTCGGCAATCTTTACGTCTTCTGGTTCTGGGCCTTTGTCATCACTGCGGGTGTCAAAGCCATTCTCATCATTATTAGAGTTGAAGAAATCAGGTAAGCGTTGGGCAATGATCTGCTCAAAGTCGTCGCCACTGTCGTAGACCAGATCGAGTGTCTCAGCATCCCAAATGGAGAAGGAACGGGCACCATAGGCGTAGATTTGCTCAAATAGACCATCGCCATTTGCATCACCCAGAGTATTAGTTACATTCAGACGACCTAGATTTTCATCTTCCTTGAGTTCATTAGCATTGGGGAACACAGTAGGATCGAGCTGATACTCATCATCACCCAATCGCAATTCTTCGCTAAAACCATCATAATCACGGGCATCACCTTCGTTAGCTGTGACAATGTAGGTTTTGCCATTACTGGCTGTGTAGGAATCAATCCCATCGGGTTGGTACAGACCAAAGACAGGCCAGTTAGCAATGTTAATAGCACCATCGCGATTACTAGCATCAAATCCATTCCCTGGCAAGCTACGATCTTTAAAGCCCAAAGGAATAATGTCTGTAAACTTATTGTTAATCAGATCCAGCACCCCAAAGGCATTGTTCTCCTGCAACGCTACCCAAGCTTTAGTAGAATCATCAGAAACTGTAATGTATTCTGGCTCTAAATCCTGAGCAACGGTCGCATTCGTCCCAAAAATGCGTACCCCCGCAGCCCGTAAATCATCAATTTGGTCGTTGAAGTCCCCAAAGCCAGCAGTAATCACATTGGAATTAGAGAGATCCGAGATATTTAAATCTATAAGACTTACCGAGCCTTCCGGGTCAATCATATAGTCATCATTCGGTTCTCCTTCATTAGCCACTAACAAGCGATTGCCATCTGGAGTGAAGGTCAGCATATCAGGCAAGGCTCCTACGGTGACACCACCTAAGAAAACACCATCAGCGTTAAAAAATAAAGCCTTTCCTGGGTCTTGGGTATTATTGGCTTCAACTGCTGCTGCTAGCAGACCATTGTTAAATGCAACGCTGTTAGCTCCAGCGCCGTAGGGAGTGATATCAATTTGAGACAGTCGTGATGGATTAGTTGGATCGCTAATGTCTATAATATCAATGGTTTTGTCTGCCCCATTAGTCACAAACAGCCTTTTATTTAGTGGGTCATAAGTCGGGATTTCAGCGCCGCCCTCATCAAAGAGACCCGTGCTATAAGTACCGAGAGGTGTGAGCGAAACTGCTTCCGCCGGAGCTGTCAATGCTCCTAAAAGAATAGCGGATGGAGCTATTAAGGCGATAAACTTTTGAATGGTCATGATTTCCACGAAATAATTAAATGCTTGGCTTTCAGATATCGGTCAGATGTGGTTTATCCCTATACCCCAAATACAAGCACACGAAAAATGGCCCACTCATGATGTGATGCAACTTTGCAGGATATTTATGTTGCCAGTTTTGGAAAGTGATGACGCGGGATAAAGCTGACTAGCAACTACAGTTACACCTGAAAACTATCGCCCAAAGGTTAAGTAAATAGGTGCTTTAGGTTAAGTGAAGGTAAAAAACTGTAATTTTACGTATTTTTTATCAATAAGCGAAGCATAGCCATACTTTCCTCTTAATATCTTTAGGTAAGCTATGTAAGCTTCCATGTAGAAAATTCTCAAACCCTTATTTCATAGGGATGATAGCGATTTTTTACCATTAAAAACTATGTATTACGGATCACTTTTGCAAGAATTTAGGGTATTTTAGGAGTAAATGAGGGGTCGTTTTGGGGTAATTCCTGTCCCTTCACCAAGTAAATATGACACAAGGAGTCAAACAGTACATATATGAATAAGCGTGCTGTAAAAGTCAGTTTGAATGAAAAAGCTTCTGAAGATTTAAAAGAAATTGCCAGAGAGCTAGGCATTTCAGAGACAGAAGTCTTAAGAAAAGGCTTGGCTGTTATGGGATTGTATGCAAAATTGAAAGAAAATGAGAAGCAAGGCAATGGTACTGCGGCAATTCTGTTGAGAGAAGGAGATATAACTAGAGAATTAATCCTTGCTTAGTGAATTTTCATGTCGGAAAGCCAAGAAATATCTGTAAGTTCTGATCAAAAGCCACCACTGTCTTCAAGTAATGGCTTTCATCATAAAATTGATCCACAAGTATCAGTAAAACTGGAAGAGACTACCAAAAAATTTGGTAGTTTTGCCGGATCTAGTAAAGATAAATTTTCCCTTGTAGAAGAGCGTAAGAATTAGAAAACTCTTGTTTCTGGAGATTTGGCAAAATTCTTATGGTATTTACTTGGGTCTGTAGTGTGTGCAAATTTGCTGTCAACTATTATTTTTTCTTGGCATTTAATACGAACACCTGCTGCTGATGATAAAGAGCAATATGCTGAAAGAATCAACAGCGCTACAGCAAATGTAAATGAGGCGTCTAAAACCTTATATACGTTTTTGGGCCTACTAGCTACTGCGGTGACAGGATATTATTTTACTAGTGTGGAAAGGTCGAATAAAGATACTGATGACGAATAGAAATACAGTCAGTACTTACGCATTCGCCCAAAAACTTAATTTATCTAAAGGGCTGTAGACGCCAAGAATTTGTAGTCATGCAGGGGACGGGCGAGGAAGCCCATCGAGGAAAATGGGAGGATTTGTTTTTTTGGCACTCCTAATAATGACTTCCAGTTTTCCGTTGATGCACGGCTGTCACACCATCTGGATTTAATACTTTGCCACTTTCTACAGTTGCATAAACCAACCAGTGATCACCAGATTCCATTCGGGTCTGTACAGAACATTCTAAGTATGCTAAAGCATCAGTAAGAATAGGAGAACCATTTTCAGTTTCTGCGGTAGTAACATTAGCAAATCGGTCTTGTCCTGGGCCAAAGGGTTTGAGGAAATGTTTCATTAAGCCTAGGTGATTGCCTTCTTGGAGGATGTTGAGGACGAATTTGTTTCCTGAGTGCATTAATAATTCTAAAGCCCGGTCTTTGGCTACAGCTACGGTTAAACCTGGAGGGTTAAAGCTGGCCTGAGATACCCAAGAGGCTAACATGGCACTGGAAATATCGCCTTGTTTAGCTGTAACTACACACAGCGAACCCACTATCCGACCGACTGCTTGTTCTACATTGGTGGCTGGTTGGCTGGGGACACGGACTTTTTTGGATTTCTTTAATGCTTGGGCAAAGTCGGTGCCAGCTTGTTCACATAATTGCAGTGTGGTGTCATCTGGTTTAAATTTAACGCGGATGGCATCAAAACCAAAGCGATAGCCTGCATCTTTGAGTTTGTTTTCGATTAAATCAACGGCTTCTCCACTCCAGCCAAAGGAACCAAAGACACCAGCAAGTTTGTTGTTAGTGGCGGTGGATAGGACAATCCCTAAAGCTGTTTGTACTGGTGTGGGTGCATGACCGCCGAGAGTAGGTGAACCAATGATGAAGCCATCAGCTTTTTCTACGGCAGTACGGATTTCTTCTGGTTCTGTAAATTCACAGTTAATTGATTCTACTGCGACACCAGCTTTCGTAATACCGCGAGCGATCGCCTGTGCCAGTGTCGCAGTATTGCCGTAGGCTGATGCATAAATTAGTATTACTGTCAAGTCAGCAGCAGCTTGCTGCTGAATCCATTGTCGATATGCTTTAGTAAGTTCGATTAAGCCATAACGCACTATGGGGCCGTGTCCGGTGGCATACATTCTGATGGGTAGGTCAGCAAGTTTATCTAATGCTGTTTCCACTTGACGGGCATGAGGCGCTATCAGGCAATCAAAATAATAGCGTCGGTCTTCGTTAATTGTCTCCCAGCCTTCATCAAATACCTGATCACCGCAAATATGCGCGCCAAACAATTTATCTGAGTAGAGAATTTCTGTTTGTGGGTCATAGGTGCAAAGTTCATCGGCATATCGGGGGTTAGGAGTGGGAATAAATGCCAAATCATGACCCTTGCCTAAATCTAGAGTTTCTTCCCCCCGCATGACCATAATTGGTAAATCCGGGTTTTCTAAAGTTCCCCGTAAATTAATCGCTCCTGGATTAGAACACACAAAGGTGATCTGCGGTGCCAGTTCCAGTAAAGCTTTGATAGTAGCAGCACGGTTAGGATTAACGTGACCGATAATTACATAATCAATAGTTTTTAAATCAAGTCGCTGCTGCAAAGCCTCAAGGTAAATCTGCGTGAAGGTTTCTCCTGGAGGGTCAATGAGAGCAATTTTATCACCTTTGATTAAATAAGAATTGGCTGTTGTACCTTTGGCAAGAGCATATTCAATTTCAAATCTCAGCCTTGACCAACTGCGCGATCGCAGTACTGTTGTCTCTGTGCCTATGGGAATTATTTGAACGTCGCGGGGTTTGTTTACAGAGAAAGTCATACCTTTAAAACTCATTTTTTACCTTAGTGGCTTTGTGTCTTTGTGGTTAAAACACGAAGACACAAAGAAGACACGGAAAGGGATTTTTAGTAATGGTTGCCGACTTTACGATGGTGGACGGCTGTGAGTGCTTCTGGTTTAGAAACTCGTCCTTCGTAAACGGTGCTATATACTGCCCAGTGGTCGCCACAGTCCATCCGACTAATTACTTCGCATTCCATGTATGCTAAGGCATCGGTGAGGATGGGAGCATCGTTTTCGGCTGGTTGGGTTCTTACACCTTCAAAACGATCAGCACCAGGGGCAAACCGTTTGAGAAAGTGTCTCATAAGTTTTTGGTAATTGCCTTCTTCTAAAACGTTGAGGACAAAGCGATCGCCTACTTGCATCAGTGATTCAATTGCTCTATCTTTGGCTACGGCAATGGAAAATCCTAGGGGTTTGAAGCTGGCTTGACTCACCCAGGAGGCTAGCATGGCACTGGATACATCGCCTTTTTTGGCAGTGATGATATACAAGCCGCCACTGATTCTGCCTAGGGCTTTGTCGAGGTCTGCACCCAGGGACTTCATGGCTTTGATGCTGCGATCGCGTGTCACCCATTGTCCCAAGTCTGTACCCGCTTCTTCACACAATTTGTAGGTGTTTTCTGTGGGCGTTTGTTTAATCCGAATCGCTGGGAAAGCTGTTACTAAACCCAAATTTCGGAATTTACTCAATAAAGGATCTATCGGTTCATCATCTCCACCGCCTGTTTCAAATATGCCTATGGCTTGTTTTTCTTTGGCAGATCCTAAAACAGTGCTGAGAGCAGCTTGGGTAGTCGCGGTAGCACCCACAGGAGGCGTACCTACGACAATTCCCGTACAACGGCTAACTAGTTCTCGCAGTTCTTGTAAATCAACTCCTGATCCTAAATCCACTATTTCCACAGCCACGCCAGTTTTGCTGATACCATTGGCAATTGCTTGAGCTAGGCGATCGCTATAGCCATATTCGGAAACGTAAAATATGCCTACGGCGTTTTCGGCTTTGGTTTGGGTCTGGCTCCAAGTGCGGTAACGTCCTGTTAGTTCCTCGACATTGTGGGATAATAAGGGGCCGTGACCAGTGGCAATCATCTCGATGGTTTTCAGTTCCCCCATGCGCTTGAGGGCAGACAGTACTGAACGCGCATTTGGCCCCATTAAGCAGTCATAATAATATTGAAAATCCGCTTCAATAGCTGCTAAGTCTTCGTCGAAGGTGCTATCTGAACAATAATGCAGTCCAAAAGCATCACAGGTGTAAAGAATTTTGGTTTTGTGGTCGAAGCTGAAAATGGTGTCAGGCCAGTGTAAATTAGGAGCAATGACAAATTCAAATTCGTGACCGTTGCCTAAATCTAAGCGATCGCCGTTTTTGACAATTTGCCGTTTAAATGGCTGATGAACGAAATTTTCCAGAAACTGAATTGCGACTTTAGAACCCACAACTGTGATATCTGGAGCCATTTGCAGCAAATCTTTAACTAAGCCGCTATGGTCTGGCTCGGTGTGGCTGATAATTAGATAATCAATTTCTGGGGGATTGATTAATCCGGTGAGGGTATCAAAATATAATTTGCGGAATTTTTCGTGGGAGGTGTCAACTAAGGCAGTTTGTTCACCGCGAATCAGAAAGGAGTTATAGGTGGTACCGTTTTGCAGACCAAACTCAATATCAAAGCGATCGCGATCCCAGTCTAGAGATCGTATTGCCATAGTTTCTTGAGCAATTTCCACAGTCTCTATGGTGAGCCGTTTTTCAGTTCTTTCGGTGAGCGCTACCATAACTCCCCTCCTTAAACAAAATGAGTATTTTTTCCTCTGTTTTATTGTGACACGCCTTGATTGTTAAGTTTTATTAAAAAACCTATGAGTGACTTAAAAAAGTTAAAAGTGTGAAACCACAGAGACTTTGGTTGGCGTTAGAGATTGGCAATTCCCGGTTGCATTGGGCTTTATTTACAGGCGAAATTCTTAACTACACTTGGGATACTGAGCATTTACCTGAGTCTGTTATACAGCAACTTGCTCAATGTCAAACTCTGAATGATTTACCTCCAGAAAAATTTCCCCCCCATCTCCCTATCCCCCCATCCCCCCCTCTCCTTTTATCCTCCGTCGTTCCTAGTCAAACCGCACTTTGGCAAACCTATCCTCACGTGCAAATTATTACCTTAGACCAAGTACCCCTATTAAGTATGTATCCCACATTGGGAATTGACCGCGCTTTAGCTTTGTTTGGTGCTGGCAAAACTTGGGGTTTTCCCATGTTAGTTATTGATGCTGGTACAGCATTAACGTTTACAGGTGCAGATGCTGAACAATGTTTAATTGGGGGAGCAATTCTGCCGGGATTAGGTTTGCAATTTACAACTTTAGGTCAAAAAACAGGACAATTACCACAGTTGGAAACAGAAATTATTACTTTACCTCGGCGCTTTGCACTGAATACACCAGAGGCAATTCAAAGTGGAATTATTTACACTTTAGTAGCAGGAATAAAAGATTTTATTGCGGCATGGTGGCAGTTATTTCCTCAAGGAAAAATTGCCATTAAAGGAGGCGATCGCCTGTTATTAATTAACTATCTTCAAGCCCAGTTTCCGGAAATTGCCGCCAGTTTAATCGTGGAACCAAATTTAACTTTTTGGGGAATGCGGGAAATATTCATGAGTAACAGGTAAGAGAAATTTATCTGCTTCTCATCACCCATTCTTTTTAATGAAATCTCGAATATTTTCTGCTATAACTCCAGGACAAGATTCAGGTAAATCGTTTCCTGCGTGAGCAATTATTTTTAACTCGACTTTAGGAATAAGTTCAGTATAAGTTTGACTTCTGACTACGGCATCTAGTAAATCTAGACCACCTTGCAAAATTAAACCTGGAACTTCCATCAAGTACAATCGGTTGTGCAGTAATTCTGCGTCAATTTCTGACCGCCGCCTTTGAAATAGTAACTGACAGGCAACAGGATATTGCAGCAACATCTGACGCAGACTAAAATCTTTGGCAATTTTTTCTTGCAATCCTAGGATTTTAGTTAAAGGATGAAACATTTTTAATAGTTTAAATACTAGCGATGGACGATTTAGTAATTTTCGCATTTTTTGCCAATGTTTTTCTTGGCCTTCAATCGCTACACCCTCTGGCGTTAGTAGTACTAAACCATTCACTTGTTCTGGATATTTCAAAGCATAACTAGCAGCAATCCAACCACCAAGAGAATATCCCACTAAATATACTTTTTCGAGCCTCACAGCTTGCAGAAATTCAGCAATACACTCCACCTGGAAATCAATTGAGTGATGCACTCTAGGATTTTCTGACTCACCAAACCCTAATAAATCTGGTGCCAAGCAATGGAAATTTTGAGATAGGGACTCTATCACCGATACCCATTGACTGCTATCATTCCAAGCACCATGCAATAAAATTATCGGAGTGCCTTCTCCAGCTTCACGCCAAAATAATCGCCCTTGAGAGAGTTTTCTCCGGGAGTTACGGATTAGAGTATTCATCTGAATTTAACTGTGAACTTTTAGCAAACTTGAGATTTTAAATAAGATATTTTAGCTTAAATCTAAAATCCAAAATAGTTTTATGCCAATGTTGTCAACCCATTTAAGTAGTCCTGTAACTGCCGAGTATGGTCATGAGACATTTTTCCTGGAGGTAGAGAATTGGGAGGAAAAGCTTGGATTTCCATCACTTCCATCCTGTCTTGAATTTCCATTGTCCCTCGCACTTCTGCTTCCACCACCACACAAATTGAATGGATTCTAGGGTCGCGGTCAGGTGAGGAATAAACTCCTACCAAGCGTGTAATTTTTACTAACTCCAGTCCAGTTTCTTCTATCAACTCTCGGTGGACTGTCTGCGGAATATCCTCTCCCCAGTCCACCATGCCTCCAGGTAATGCCCAGCAGCCATCGTCGCGCCGCCGGATCAGCACAATTCGACCATCGGGTAATATTGGAATGATACTAGTGCCAGTAATGGGATGACGGAAAATAATACCCAGTACTGTTTGACCAACACGCCATAAGTTACGCATGGACTGAACAGGTGTCGTAAAAAAAGCAAGAACGTTCAAACTTAAAATATATATTATGTGTTATGTTCTCTAACTTCCTTCCACTTACATAAAATCAACCTTATGATAGTTGATTTTTGTGTTACACAAATATGCTTGTGGTTTGGGATTTTATTCTAACGACTTTTGTATAGTATATCAATCTTTCCATTTGTTTCCCGACAAATTTTGAGATTATTTGTATTTATCTATACAAAGATTAGCTAGAGTTAATTTGCATGTTCAAATTGAAATTACTATGATTAGGACTGCAAGCAGAGGTCGATATTAGGTTTTAAATACAAAATTATAAAATATATAAACTGATTATTACGTATATTTAAATAGCTTTCAAGAATGTAATTATTAATATTAAATTTGCCCAAGTTTGTCATCAAAATGAATTGTTACTAAACAACGATGTATACCTGAACTAAGTTACGCTGATCGCGTGAGATTCATCTATAGTCAATAGTGCAGACTTACTAGGATAACAATTGAGTGTTGCTTGATAGGCGCAATATTTGCACAAGGACTAATTTCGGATTGCTATTTCAAGGATTTGACTGCTTGTTAGTCTTGACATAAATAAATTGAATACGTTAGACTAGTATACTGTTAAAAGTAGACGAAGTTATTAAGCTAGGCCAAAAGTATATCAATAACATCAGTAGCTGATATTGCCTACGTGATGCCTAGTTGCACTTTTTTGTTGTTTATTAAATGAGGTGAACATGGCCAAGCGCCGTAACCCGAAAAAAGAAAAGGCGCTACGGAACCAGGCGTATGCCAGAAAGTTTCGTAAACGAACTACGACAGGAAGAATGCAGAGAAGGTTCCAACAGAGACCGCCGAAGAGTGAGGAAGAAGAGGGGACAGCAGCAGCTGATACTGAATAAGCTGCCTACTTAAATCCTTGTTATTTGAGTTTCATAGTTTTTTGGGCGTACACTTGTACGCCCTTATTTGTTATTAGGTATGGGGCATTGGGCATTGGCAATGGGGTGAAATTGCTTCTATAATTCTCCCTCACTCCCTCACTCCCCTACTCCCCTATTCAACAATTTGAGCGCGGGCTGTAACAAGCGCTTGATTTACCTGTACAAAACCTGTGCCACCGTAACTGTTGCGGGCGGCTACAACTTGACGGGGAGATATTGCCTCATAAATATCTGTGGCAAATGCTGGATGTATTTGTTGCCACTCTTCCAAGGTCAAATCTTTTAAGAGTTTACCTGCGGCGATACTGGTTTTTACGACTTTTCCCACGAGGTTATAGGCTTCTCGGAAGGGTACACCCCGCGCCGCTAGATAATCTGCGACATCGGTAGCATTGGAGAAATCTTCTGTCACGGCTGCTGTCAAACGTTGGGTACGAAATTCTAAACCTTCTCTTAGCAAAATTGTCATTGCTTCTAGAGAGGCTTTGACTGTATTAACACTGTCAAACAAACCTTCTTTATCTTCTTGTAGGTCTTTGTTATACGCCAAGGGTAAGCCCTTCATGATTACCAGCATGGCCTGGAGATGACCAAAGACACGCCCTGTTTTTCCCCGTACCAATTCTGGGACATCGGGGTTTTTCTTTTGGGGCATAATACTGGAACCAGTAGCACAGCTATCTTTGAGGGTGATAAAGCGAAATTCTTCTGATGACCAAAGAATGATTTCTTCTGAAAGACGGCTGAGGTGAACCATGATTAAGCTAGCAGCACAAAGAAATTCGATCGCAAAGTCGCGATCGCTAACTCCATCTAAGCTATTCTCATAAACGCGATCAAAATTCAAGAGTTCGGCTGTGTAATGGCGGTCAATGGGGAAAGTTGTTCCCGCCAATGCACCACACCCCAGAGGTGAAATATTCACCCGGCGATACACATCCCCCAGGCGTTCCCCATCGCGTTGTGTCATTTGAAAGTATGCCAGGAGGTGATGAGCTAAACTCAGAGGTTGGGCGCGTTGCAGGTGAGTATAGCCAGGAATCAAGGTTTCAACATGCTGTTCCGCGATATCTAGTAAGACACGTTGAAACTCCCGTAACTGGCTGCGGATTTGTTGGATTTGGTCACGCAGATAAAGTCTAGTATCAGTGCCAACTTGGTCATTACGCGATCGCGCCGTGTGCAGCTTTTTACCCACATCACCCACAATTTCCGTCAATCGCCGTTCCACAGCAAAATGTACATCCTCAGCATCGATCCCAGGCTGAAATTTTCCTTGGCGGTATTCTTGACGAATTTGCTCTAAACCCGCAACCAGTTGTTCTCCTTCTGCTGGGGAAATAATACCCGTGTGAGCCAACATTTTGGCATGAGCTTGAGAACCAGTGAGATCGTATTCTATTAATTCAATATCAAAACCTATACTGGCATTAAAACGAGCGATCGCTGGATGCAACGCTGATTCAAACCGTTGACTCCAAGTTTGTTCTTTAGTCATAGATGATTAGGGGAGTAGGGAATGGAGAATTGGGCATTGGGAATTGGAAGACACAAGAAGAATTTATCACTCTTCCTTTCCCTTGTCCTGACATCTTGCACCTAGCCCTGGCGATTAGAAAAGAGCCTCCGGATGCCGCTAGGCTGTACGCGGCTATACAAACTAAGTCCGCCTGCGCGGACTCACGGAAAATCAAGGGTTTTAACCCGCGTAGGTGGTTACTGAGCTTGTCGAAGTGCGGGTTTGGCCTGTGTAGCCGCGACTTCCAGTGCAGGAGTGCAAGATATGAGTGTCCCCTTGTCCCCTTGTCGCCTTCCACTCCCCACTCGTATCAACCGTAACTTGTGAGATTCCGCAGGATATAACCAACTATCAATCCAATCAATAGCGCCCACACTTGACCTGTTTGTACAAAGTTGTTCCAACTTTGCTGGATCTGACCCATCAGGTCTGGATCGGTAATGTGTTGAGCTAGCATCGTCAGATTTACAGGTACATGCCAAAGTAACTGAGATATCACATCACTAAAGTAGTTCATACTTGGTAATTCATGAGTTATGGGTTGTAATTAACAGTGGACAGATATGTGTTTTTCACTACTACACACTGACCACATACGGAAATCTTACGTATAACTTAACTGTCATAACTCAAGATGCAGACGATGCCAACCGCAATTTCTCGGCTGTTCGCAAAATTTGCCCTGCTAGAACAGCAGCACCAAAACCATTATCAATATTTACTACCCCCACACCAGCAGCACAGGAATTGAGCATTGTCAATAGGGGCGCTAACCCGCCAAAACTCGCTCCATAACCCACGCTAGTAGGAACAGCAATCACAGGACAACTTGCCAAACCTGCTACAACACTAGGCAAAGCGCCTTCCATCCCCGCCACAACAATTAATACTGATGATGATTCGATGAGGTGGCGATTACTAAGCAAGCGGTGAATTCCGGCAACGCCAACATCCCAAAGACGCTGGACACGAAAACCAGAAAGTTCTGCCGTAATGGCCGCTTCTTCAGCTACAGGTAAATCAGCAGTACCAGCAGAGAGAATACCGATTAATCCTGCAAATTGGGGTTCGACATTAGGGGGAGCAATAGCACAAATTCGCGCCAATTCGTAGTAATGCAAATCACTAACTTGTGGTTGCAGTGCTGTATAAACGCTTGGTTCAATCCGGGTTGCCATTACCACCGGGTTACGGAGGCGCATTACCTGCATAATTTGGGCAATTTGTTCGGGAGTCTTACCTGGCCCCCAAATTACCTCTGGAAAACCAGTTCTTAGCTGGCGATGATGGTCAATTTTAGCAAACTCACCCACAGGTTCATAGGCTAAATCTTTGAGTGATTCTAATGCCATCTCTGGGGTAACTTTACCATTGGCAACCGATTGGAGGAGCGATCGCAAGGCTTCAGGTTGAGTCACGGTAGTTTAATAGGGAGTGGGGGATGGGGGGACAAGGGGACAAGGGGACAAGGGGGCAAGAACAAAAATACTTCCTACTCCCTACTCCCCTTAATTAACAATTTTGATTTCATGAATATTCCAGAATGCGCCACCCAAGGCTGAGAATTGAATTCCTGCAAATTTATTCCGCACTGCTGATAGTGAATAAGGATTAACCAGGTAAATCAATGGTAAATTTTCTTGGGTAATTTTTTGGGTTTGGGCATAAATTGCTTTTCGCTTGGCTTCGTCTAATTCCCTGGCGGCTTGAATGTAAAGCTCACCAATTCTTGCTTCCCAAGGCGCTACTTCCCAACCTTCAATGGGCTTTTGTCCGGCTTGGGGTTTTTGATTAAACATATGTAATCCACCTTCAGGATTCCAGACGTTAGCTCCACTATTCGGTTCTAAACCACCAGTAAATCCTAGTAAAGAAGCATCCCAGTCGAGTGTATTCGCCAGCTTATCTGTAAAAGTATTCCATGCGATTGGAGTAAAATCGACCTGCATCCCCATTTTGCCTAAATCTTGGGCAATTTGCGCTCCCATTGCTTCGCGGATTCTATTTCCCGCATTTGTCAACAAAGTAAAGCGAACGCGGTTATCTTGGGCATCTAATAGTTGACCTTGGGCGTTATATTTAAATCCAGCTTTTTGTAGCAGTTCTTTAGCTTTTTCTGGATTATAATCGTAGGTTTTTAGTCCTTCTTCCGGCGACATGTAATAAGGACTTTGGACGGTGATTGGTGAATTTTGAGTTTGTCCCAAGCCACGGAAAGTATTATTAATCATCGTTTGGCGGTCAATAGCATAAGCTACCGCCTGGCGAAATTCAACTGTATTGAACCAACGTGACTTTACTGGATCTACTAGCGGTTTGCCATCTCTTCTCCCTTTGTTGAGATTAAACAAAACAAACGTCGTCCCAGTAGCTGGCCCGCCGTTATAAATTGTGAAATTACCCTGTTTTTCTTGCTTTTTTAACAAAGAAAAATATTCTGGTGTCACTGCTACAGAATCTAAACCGCCAGAACGAAATTGCAGCAAGGAAGTATCTGTTGATTCGACAATTGGCCATACAATCCTTTCAATATAAGGTTGAGATTCTCCTTGTGGCCCTTTACGCCAATAGTAAGGATTACGTTGAAGGATTATACGTTGACTTGTGTCATAACGCTCTAGTTTGTAAAGGCCATTAACGATGATTTGGTCAGGTGGAGTATCAACACCCCATTTTGACAGAAATACTGGCTTACCTTCTTGGTCTTTGGTTTTGACAAATTTTTCTAAAGCATGAGCAGGTAAAATTGGTAGTCCCAAAACTCCCAAAAATGGTGCAAATGGTTCTGGAGTCCTGAATTCAACCCGTCGAGCATCAATTTTTCGTACCTTCGGTAATGCTCGACTTTCACCAATCCGCAAAACGTCTCTAGCGTCTGTGGGAATGTCTTGATTCAGGTAAACGTCGTTGTAGGTAAAAATAACATCATCTACTGTTAAAGGCTGCCCATCAGACCATTTCAAACCCTCTCGTATGGTAAAAACAAACCCCAATTTGTCTTCAGTAATTTCCCATGATTCTGCTAATATTGGTTCAAATTCACCAGTTATCGGGTTTTGGTTGGTTAAGCCATCAAACATCAATCCCAGCAGACTTGATGTTGATGCATCTTGATTGAGCGGATAGTTAAAGGTTTGGGGATCACTGAGAATGCTGTTGACTAATTGCGGTACCTGAGCATCTGTGCTTTTAAAATTAGATGGGTTACAACCTGCAACTGTAATTGCTGTAGCTGAAGCCAGAATTACTGGTAACCAAAACTTTTTAATTACATGAAGGATACTACTAGTAAATATCATAATTTCCAGACGCAAATAGTGAACTATACTCAACAAAAAATTACTTTTAAACTATTGATTTCATTCTCAGGATTATGAAATAGCTACACTGTTAAAACCAAGACAAACTACTTTGATGCTATGAGCAAGACAACAGCATGAGCACATATACCTTCTTCACGTCCAACGGGTCCTAATTTTTCGTTGGTGGTAGCTTTGATCCCAATTTGATTTGGTTGTAATTGTAAAACAGTTGCTAACTTAGCACGCATCTTTTCAATATGCGGTTTCAATTTTGGACGTTCTGCCACTACTACCGAGTCAATATTGCCTATCTGCCAGCCTTGATCTCGAATTAGCTGATGTACTTGAGTTAATAGCAGCAAACTATCTGCCCCTGCCCATTGAGGATCGCTGGGGGGAAAATAATGACCAATATCCCCCAAGGATAATGCCCCCAACATGGCATCCATAATGGCGTGGGTTAGCACATCAGCGTCACTATGTCCCAATAAACCAAGTTCGTGAGAAATTTGGATGCCTCCTAAAATTAAAGGGCGATCGCTCACCAATCGATGGATGTCGTAACCGTTACCAATCCGAATATTCATGTTTAATCATTAGTTATTGAGAAAAAATTTCACCCCTGCTCCTCTGCTCCCCTGCTCCCCTGCTTCTCCTGTTGCCATTTTTCCAGCAAATCAGGGCGGCGATCGCCTGTTCTTTGAATTTGTTGTTCATATCGCCATCGGGCAATTTCGGCATGATTCCCAGATAATAAAACATCAGGCACTTTCCAACCGCGAAAATTGGCAGGGCGAGTGTACTGGGGATAGTCCAGCAACCCTTCCTCGAAACTTTCTGCCTTCAGAGATTCAACTTTGCCCACAGTTCCTGGTAAAAGCCTAATCACGCCATTCATTAATGCCATTGAGGGGATTTCCCCACCAGTCAAAATAAAATCGCCTAAAGATACCTCACGAGTAACTAAATGTAACACCCTCTCATCCACTCCTTCATAATGGCCGCAGATTACCACTAGCTGGTCATAATTTGCGGCCAGTTCTCGCAGCAGAGGTTGATTCATTACTTGACCCTGCGGACTCATTAAAATAATCTCTCTGCGGGGTAAAATTGGCAGCGATTCTACAGCAGTAAAGATCGGTTCTGGCTTCATCAGCATCCCCACTCCACCGCCATAGGGTTCATCATCAGCTTTATGGTGCTTATCGGTGGTAAAATCTCTGGGATTAACTAGATTCACTTGGGCAATCTGTTTAGCTAAGGCTTTACCCAGTAGCCCAGAACTTAAAACTGAGGTAAAACAGTCAGGAAAAAGTGTAACTATATCAAAGCGCACAGTAATTCGTATTCGAGAACACTAATCTAAAGAATGAATGTCTAGCAAACACAATCAGTCAATGTAGGATAGAACTACAGATAAGTTTAATCAATAGTGTCTAAAAGTACCAGAACTATTGATTTTTCGTAGGATCAAAAGTTTTTCTAATTACTTAATTTGTGTTTAAATATTGTCACAACTACATTTAAATTAATAATCTGACCAAGTTAACAACTTCCAGGATGCATCAAGCCAGCCTCAGAAAAAGCGTCCCTTCGCTTCGCTCAAAGGCAAGGTTAAAACCTGCTCGCCCCCAATCCCAAAGGGGAAACATACACTTTCTCACCTGCGGGAAAGCGTTCCGCCGAAAACGGGATCAACCTCTCACAGAAGTGTTCTCCCTCGTCTCCCAAGCATTATTTTGCTGGTCTGGAACAAGTGGACAGGTGAACAACAAGGCGCTGGCTTTGAGGAACAGCAATGGACACATGAATTTTGAGGAACATGTGTATTCAGCGAGAAGATGGCATGGTGGCTGTCGCCGCTCCCAACTTCAGAAAAGTGTCCTCCCAAAAAAAGCAAAGTGCAAAAATCATCAGGCTACTGACCTTGTTAAATTCACATGCCATTCGCCACAAGCCGGGGAACCCCTTTGGGTGATGCCTCCGGCACGCTGACGCGAACGGCAGTCCACTCGGCGGCAAAGCCGCACGTGTGGCTGCACTCACCGTCCAAGGCGATGGCTCCTGAAGTTGTTGACAGGAGAAACATAATGCCGCAATTAAAAGCTAAATCGCTGGAAATGAGGACACCCCAAGCAACTAAAACCGCCGTTCTGGTCATCGGAGGCGCAGAAGATAAAGTTCATGGACGCGATATCCTCAGAACTTTTTTTGGTCGTGCTGGTGCGAGTAAGGCCTATATTACAATTATTCCATCAGCCTCTCGCGAACCCGCTATCATCGGTGGTCGGTATATTCGCATTTTTGAAGAAATGGGTGCTGAAAAAGTCGAAATTTTAGACATCCGCGAACGGGAACAGTGCGAAACTCCCCAAGTGAAAGCATCCTTAGAAGCCTGTAGTGGAGTTTTTTTGACGGGAGGAGACCAATTACGCCTCTGTGGTGTACTGTCAGATACGCCAGCAATGGAAATTATCCGGCAGCGAGTGCGGTCGGGTCAACTTACCCTAGCAGGCACCAGTGCGGGGGCAGCAGTGATGGGGCATCATATGATTGCTGGCGGCGGTAGTGGTGAGACACCCAATCGTTCTTTGGTCGATATGGCAACGGGTTTGGGTTTTATCCCTGAGGTGATTGTTGACCAGCACTTTCACAATCGTAATCGCATGGGTCGCCTAATTAGTGCGATCGCAGCTCATCCCGACCGTTTAGGTATCGGCATTGATGAAGATACCTGTGCTGTTTTTGAACGCGATGGTTGGCTACAAGTTGTAGGCAAAGGCAGTGTCACCATTGTCGATCCTACAGAAGTGACCCACACCAATGAACCTCATGTCGGCGCTAATGAACCTCTGACTGTGCATAATTTACGACTGCATATCCTCAGCTATGGCGATCGCTTCCACCTGTATCAGCGTACTGTATTGCCTGCTGTACACCGCATCTCTAGCTGACGGAATAGAGTATCCGAGGTTACACTGTGTTGATCGCTGACTTTATTTCTTGCTGTAGAAAAATCAGAAGAATACCATAGAAAAAGAAAAAACTGTTCATAATAAACAGTTTAGCGGTCAATTTCAGTAAGAAACTAGAATTTTGGTTCCGAATCTCCATCTACCTATTCCCATGAGAATCCTCAAGATCCAGACCTTACGCGGCCCAAACTACTGGAGCATTCGACGCCACAAGCTGATCGTCATGCGCCTCGATTTAGAAAACCTTGCCGAGACGACCTCGAATGAAATCCCTGGCTTTTATGAAGGGTTAGTAGAGGCGCTGCCAAGTCTGGAGGGTCACTATTGCTCGCCTGGCTGTCGTGGTGGCTTTCTGATGCGAGTGCGAGAAGGCACTATGATGGGCCATATCGTAGAACACGTAGCCTTAGAACTCCAGGAATTAGCTGGAATGCATGTAGGCTTTGGGCGCACCCGTGAAACTGCCACACCCGGAATTTTCCAGGTAGTAATCGAGTACCTGAATGAGGAAGCGGGACGCTACGCTGGACGAGCAGCTGTGCGGCTGTGCCAAAGCATCGTTGATAGAGGTCGTTATCCCAAGGCAGAACTCGAGCAAGACATCCAAGACCTGAAAGACTTATGGCGTGAATCTTCTTTAGGCCCTTCGACAGAAGCAATTGTCAAAGAAGCTGAAAAAAGAGGCATTCCCTGGATGCAGTTGAGTGCGCGGTTTTTGATTCAGCTGGGCTATGGCGTCAACCAGAAGCGGATGCAGGCAACCATGACCAATCACACCGGCATTCTAGGGGTGGAACTAGCTTGCGATAAGGAAGCTACTAAGCGCATTCTCGCGGCAGCTGGAGCACCAGTACCCCGAGGTACGGTGATTAACTTCTTGGACGATTTAGAAGAAGCCATTGAATATGTTGGTGGCTATCCCATTGTCATTAAACCATTAGATGGCAATCATGGACGTGGTATTACCATCGACATCAGAAACTGGGATGAAGCTGAGACCGCCTACGAAGCAGCTAGACAAGTTTCCCGCTCAATCATTGTCGAGCGCTATTACGTCGGACGAGACCATAGGGTACTAGTTGTAGACGGCAAAGTAGTAGCAGTAGCTGAACGTGTGCCAGCTCATGTGGTTGGTGATGGTAGATCTACTATTGCCGATTTAATTGAGGAAACCAACAAAGACCCAAATCGCGGTGAAGGGCATGATAATATCCTCACCAAAATTGAACTAGATCGCAATAGCTATCAACTTCTTGAAAGGCAAGGTTACACGTTAAATAGCATACCACCCAAAGGCACAATTTGCTACCTACGGGCAACCGCTAACTTAAGTACAGGCGGTAGTGCCGTAGATCGCACCGACGAAATCCACCCAGAAAATGTTTGGCTGGCACAAAGAGTAGTAAAAACTATTGGTTTGGATGTCGCTGGACTAGATATTGTGACTACGGATATTAGTCGTCCTCTGAGAGAAGTAGATGGTGTGATCGTGGAAGTTAACGCTGCACCAGGTTTCCGGATGCACGTCGCCCCCAGCCAAGGCATACCCCGCAACGTCGCCGGCGCAGTGATGGATATGTTATTCCCCAACGAACAATCTAGCCGCATTCCCATCTTGAGTGTCACGGGTACTAATGGTAAAACTACGACTACTAGACTGTTAGCACATATTTACAAACAAACGGGTAAAGTAGTAGGTTATACAACTACAGATGGAACTTACATCGGTGAATACTTAGTGGAATCTGGAGATAATACAGGCCCACAAAGTGCCCATTTGATTCTGGAAGATCCGACTGTAGAAGTAGCGGTACTGGAAACTGCTCGTGGAGGTATTCTCCGCTCTGGGCTAGGGTTTGAAATGGCTAACGTGGGTGTAGTATTGAATGTGGCCGCCGATCATCTAGGCATAGGTGATATCGATACCATCGATCAGTTGGCTAACCTCAAGAGTGTAGTGGCTGAAGCTGTATTTCCTGATGGCTACGCAGTACTTAACGCTGACGATCACCGCGTTGCTGCCATGTCAGAGAGAACGAAAGCTAACATTGCTTACTTTACAATGAATCCCGACTCGGAATTAGTGCGGAAGCACATCCAAAAAGGAGGAGTCGCAGCAGTTTACGAAAATGGCTATCTGTCAATTGTCAAAGGTGATTGGACGCATCGCATTGAAAGAGCCGAAAATATTCCCTTGACAATGGGTGGACGGGCACCGTTTATGATTGCTAATGCTTTAGCAGCTAGTTTGGCAGCCTTCGTGCAAAACGTGACAATTGAGCAAATTCGTGCTGGTTTAAAGACGTTTCGTGCTTCCGTGAGTCAAACACCAGGGCGGATGAATTTATTTAATTTAGGGAACTACCAAGCTTTAGTAGATTATGCTCACAATCCAGCTAGTTATGAAGCGTTAGGTTCATTTGTGCGTAACTGGACTACAGGAGAGCGCATTGGCGTAATTGGTGGGCCTGGCGATCGCCGCGACGAAGACTTTGTCAGCTTGGGTAAACTATCAGCCGAGATTTTTGATTACATCATTGTTAAAGAAGACGATGACACCAGGGGTCGCCCACGGGGATCAGCTGCTGATTTAATTACAAAAGGTATTACCCAAGTAAATCCAGATTGTCGCTATGAGTCAATTTTGGATGAAACCGAAGCTATCAATAAAGCTTTAGACATGGCTCCTGATAATAGTCTGGTGGTAATTTTGCCAGAAAGCGTCAACCGCGCTATCAAGTTAATCAAAGTACGCGGTTTAGTGAAAGAGGAGGTACAGCAACAAAATACCTCCACGACAATCGCAGATACCCAAAATGGGGTGACATCTTCTGTTATTAATACTTTACTTTAGCAACCTAGTAGAGACGCGATGAATTCGTCTCTACTGCGAACTATTGCTGTTCTTGTTCAGAATTGGTGTCATCATCAGTAGCGTTCAATTCCTCCTTAAAACCCCGTAGGGTTTTACCCAGTGCATTTCCCAACTCAGGAATTTTTTTCGGTCCAAAAATTACAATAGCGACTATGGCAATTATGGCAACTTCCGGCCATCCCAGTCCAAACATGATGTCTTTCCTGTAAAGGGTTCTTAATTAACTATAGACATTAAAAGACTACTTATTGCGTTATTTCTATACCTAACCAATCACTTAATTCATGGGCTAGCCATTCCAGTTCCGTTTCAGATGGGATAGCACTAGAGTTAGCACTAAGTTGGTACTTATGTACTCCTGCCCAAATATCCAATTGTGTAGGCACTGAGGTTTTATCACCATCAGAGTCTCTAGTAAAGTGTTTGGGAATATAAATGAGTTTAGTGATACTTTCTCTGGGAGCTGGCCGGGGACGATGAAATTTCCATCTCCATAACTCATAGGTAAAGGCAATTCGCTGCTGATCCACACGCAGCCTGATGTTGCCAAATAAACCCATTAACAACGTAGATATCATAAAAAAGCCCACACCCCAAAAAGGCAGTGAGAACAAAGCAAAGGGGAGATTGAGGGGAAACGGGGCAGAAAGAGCACCAATTGTCCAAAATAAGATAAAAGAATTCCAGGCGATCGCAAACACACCTGTAAACATCATCGAAGGCTTAAACCCAACTGGCGGAATCAGAATTTCTAGAAGGTCGTCATTTTTGGTGAGTTGAATTTTACTCCCAGCAGGTTTACCAGTATATTTACCAATAGTCAAAGTATTAGCTCTAGTCAACTGTGGCTGATCTAAAGCTTTCAAAGCTTCCACAGCAGAACTTGGCCGCCGTTCCACACTTGGTTCAGTGAGCCACTGCAACCAGCGAGTCAAACCAGGACTAAGATCAGTTGCTGACTCAAACTGAATGCGAAAATCCTGTTGGGGTAAATCGGCAGGATGAGTACCCGTCACCAAGTAAATTAAAGTTGCGCCTAAACTATAAAGGTCAGAAGCCGGGACAGTCCGCCCACCAAATTGCTCTGGTGGCATATAACCATAGGTTCCCACCACAGTCCTAGTACTGCTTTCAGCTGCGAGGACAGTTTGTACCGAACCAAAATCTACTAGGTAAACTTGTCCAACACTATTCCCAGAACGCTCGCCCAATAAAATATTGCTAGGCTTAATATCACGGTGGATCACAGGCGGATGCAACCCATGTAGGTAAATCAGTATTTCTAAAAGCGCCGTGGCTAACTGTTTAACTTCAGCTTCTGTAAAAGTTCGCCCAGCTTGCAAGTATTTTTCTAAAGTTTGTGCTGGGATATAACTCTGTACTAAGGCGAATCCTTTGACAAGGGGTGAATTTACTTCAAAATAGTCTAAATAGCGAGGGATAGCGGGATGAGATAAAGATTTTAAGGTTTCGGCTTCACGCTCAAATAGCTTGAGATCATCCCATTCAAAGTCACTACCAAAAGTAAGTAACTTGATCACAACTAATTCCCCAGTTATTTGATCCCTAGCTAATAGCGTCCGCCGTCCTGACTTTTTTCCCAACAACTGCTGAACTTCGTAGCGGTCGCCTAAAATTTCGCTGACCATTATGATTGCTGATAACGCTATGTATGTTTAAAAGCTTTTATAGCTTATGGCTTGTCCAATCGGGCAAGTTGATACCTTTAGTATAATTGTGTCTTTCTATGCCCTCCCAACTTTGGCCTTACATTACCCCTGGAATTCCCGATGAATTTTTTGAGCATTTACCAGGAATTCCCTTCAGCCAGCGAGAAGTGCGGCTGTTGTTGATGTCCCAACTGCGGCTGAAACCTGATTCAGTGTTGTGGGATATTGGGGCGGGGACGGGGACAATTCCTGTAGAGGTAGGACTACTGTGTCCTCAAGGAAAGATTATCGCTGTGGAACGGGATGAAGAAGTAGCCAACTTAATTCAGCGTAACTGCGATCGCTTTGATGTCAAAAATGTGGAAGTAATTGCAGGTAGCGCCCCAGAGTGTTTGCATGAGATCAAGGTAGCACCTCACCGCGTTTGCATTGAGGGTGGACGACCCATTCAGGACATTTTGCAAGCAATATGGCAGTATTTGCCACCATTAGGCAGAGTTGTTGCCACTGCCAATAATCTAGAAAGCCTGTATGCTATTTCCCAGAGCTTCTCTGTGTTACAAGCTAGAAATATTGAAGTCGTGCAGTCTGCGGTCAATCGCCTAGAGACGCGCGGCTTTTCTCAAACCTTTGCCGCCGTCGATCCCATTTTTATCCTGAGTGGTGAGAAACTAGACTAAATAGGGGAGTGGGGAGATGGGGAGATGGGGAGATGGGGAGATGGGGAGCAACGCGAAAAAGTGAGATCCTCGTGAAATAGGCAGGGGGGCAGGGGGTGCAGGGGATGCAGGGGGAGTAAAGAGACATTTTTAGTACTTTTTACTACCTAAACGGATTGCTTATACACTTATTTCTTTCTCTCCCCCTGCCTCAAGAGCCTCAAGAGCCTCAAGAGCTTACCCATCTCACTGTTAGAGCATTGCTCCCTCCCCTTGTCCCCCTATCCCCTTGTCCCCTTGTCCCCTTGTACCCAGAGAGGGCCTCGAGTTCCCCAACACCTAATTCAAAATATATCTATGCCTTGGTCTCGGATTATTAGTGGAATTGTAGCGATCGCTCTGACTTTGGTTGCCACTCTTTTAGGAGGCTGGTACTTTACCATCGCCATTGCGGTAGTTGTGTTTTTAGGTCAACAAGAATATTTTAATTTGGTACGAGCTAGAGGTATAGTCCCGGCGGCGAAAACTACTATGTTTGTCAGTCAAACTTTACTGGTAATTTGTACGGTTGATGGCAGTTTAGCTGATGCGGTGATGCCAATAGCGGGGACATTTATTTGTTTTTATTTGCTGTTTCAGCCGAAAATGGCAACCATTGCGGATATTTCCGCTTCTATTATGGGGTTATTTTATGTGGGTTACTTGTCAAGTTACTGGGTGCGGTTACGCAATCTCGGTAGTTTAGCTGTCAGCAATCTTCCTTTCGGTGGTTACTGGCCTACAACCTGGACAGATATTTTGCAAGAGAAAAGTTTTGCCTTTTTACCACAAGGATTAACCTTGACAGTGCTGACTTTCTTATGTATTTGGGCTGCTGATATCGGTGCTTACATTATTGGCAAATTCTTTGGGAAAACCCGTTTGTCTGAGATCAGCCCCAAAAAAACTGTGGAAGGCGCAGTCTTTGGGATCACTGCTAGTATTGCCGTAGCTGTATTAGGAGCTTATTATCTTCACTTGCCGAAATTTCTTTTCACTGGTGTAGCATTAGGTTCGCTGATTGGGATTGCCAGTCTTTTAGGTGATCTCACCGAGTCTATGCTCAAGCGTGACGCAGGTGTGAAGGACTCAGGCCAGTTGATCCCCGGTCACGGTGGTATCTTAGACCGCACCGATAGTTATATCTTTACAGCTCCCTTGGTTTATTATTTTGTCACACTTCTATTGCCACTGATAGCAGATATGTGAAAAATGGGGAATGGGGAATGGGAAATAGGTAATAGGGAATGGGGACAAGAACAAAAATACTTCCTCATCTCCCCACTCAGCACTCCCCTTCGACTTCGCTCAGGGCCAGCGCACTCAGCACTCAGCACTTACAAAGGCACTCACAAAAGCACTTTTTCAAGGATTAACATTAATCCGTCCTTGACACACCAGTTGACCGGGGATCAAGCTGAGTGCTTGCAGGTCGACATCTGAACCGAGATCCAAATTATAACCATGCTCATTTTCTAAAAGCGCTACTTGGTTTTGGATAACTTGAATCTGTGTTAACTTCAACTCACGAGTGCCAATTAACTCTAAACTTAAATAAATCTCCAGAGGCGTAGTTTTACTTGCCTGGGCTAGGCTAGCATAAAGTATAATTTGATGATTACCAAGGATAATTTTTTGCCAAGAAATTGGCTGAGATTTAGGGTAGTATTCTGGTATAAGTTTAACCAGTACATCATTTAAAGCAGTTGATAATAGTTCAGATGAGAGGGAGCTATTAAGATCCTTTTCCTCGACCACCAAACTACCACTAACTGGTACTGTTTCTAATAGTCTTAGTGGTTGACCCTTGATTATTGAGCCTACATTGACCTGAATATTTTCTGCTAAAAGTTGAATTCGTGTAATATGAATACCTTGATACACGGCGTCACTCGCAAAAATAGATACCCAGGGAATACAACCAGAGAGAATTTGGCGATCGCTCGCTCTTATCTCTACCTCTAGCTGGGATACTTGGCTGACTTGTGATTTCAACCAGAGTTTGAGTGCTGTTGTGAGTACATTTGTAATTATGCGGAGCTTATGTGAGCTTTTGGTTGGGGAATTTTTGTCCGGCATTTAACCACTCTGTTGATGGGTATTTACTCAGCAACTGACTGAATTTAAATAAGCCTTAAATGTAACATTTATGGCTACTGGGCACAAAATGCAAATATTATGATTATTATCTAAACTTTCACATCATACTCAGTAATTTCAACATGGAGGTACGGTTACAAAAAATTCTTGCCCAGTGGGGTATTGCCTCACGTCGGGAAGCTGAAGAAATGATTCGGCGATCGCGTGTGCAAATTAATGGGGTATTGGCGCACTTAGGTCAAAAAGTTGACCCTCAAAGAGATAGGATTTCAGTAGATGGCAAGCCAGTGTCTGCTCATCAGCGGCCGCATTTAATATATCTTTTGCTACACAAACCACTTGGAGTAGTTTCCACTTGCTATGACCCTCAGGGAAGAAAAACGGTTTTGGATTTACTACCTCAAGAATTACGCGAGGGTTCAGGTCTACACCCAGTAGGCCGTCTAGATGTAGAGTCAACGGGAGCATTAATCCTGACAAACGATGGAGACCTAACATTTGGACTTACCCATCCACGTCACAGTATTCCTAAGACTTATCAGGTTTTGGTAAAAGGACATCCCTCTGAAGCAGTTCTAGAAAGGTGGCGTCAAGGTGTGGTACTGGAGGGAAGAAAAACACGTCCGGCTAAAGTACGCTTACTAGAAAGTCTTGCTAAAACCAGCCGTTTAGAAATAGTTTTGAAGGAGGGAAGAAATCGACAGATTCGCCGTGTAGCCCAACAGTTGGGGTACCCAGTCATCAAGCTACATCGTACTGCTATAGGTCGAATTCAATTACAAATGCCAAAATTACCCCTTTTATGTGAGGGTAACTATCGTTCACTCAAAGATGCGGAAATTCGCTTTTTAAAAGAGCAGATCAAGCATCTACCTATTAAAGATTCAGCTGAGGTCAGGAGCGCAAAAAAAGCATGAAATGGCTAAAAAGTAAAGATAAAGAGCAGCCCACACTTTCGTTAGCACAACAACAATCGGAAAAATTGGCCCAAATGGGCGCTCAACTTTGGGCCTCCCGTCAAGAAAAAGCTCTATCCCTAGAGGAAATGGTAGTTTTGACCAAAATTCCCCGGCGGTTGTTACAGGCGATCGAAGAAGGGAATTTAAATGATCTGCCAGAACCAATTTATATTCAGGGTTTAATCAGGCAATTTGCCGAAGCGCTCGGCTTTAATGGAGTAACCTTTGCCAGCAATTTTCCTCTTGGTTCTCAGCCTGTTAGCCTTCCGCCTACTGAAAAAAATCAGTCAATTGGTCTACTGCGTCCTCTTCATCTTTACTTACTTTACATATTTGTGATTTTATGCTCTGTGAGTGGCCTGTCGCAATTACTGAATAATACTGCTCTCAGCAACAGCAAGCAACAGCCGGGGAGAGCAACTGTTTTACAATCAGAACCAACTCAATCAACCCCCAAACTGCCAACCGAGTTTCAACCTGTTAGTAATCACCTTAACCGCATCAACGACAATCAGTCAGTACAGATTGGTGTCACCTTAAAAGCGTCATCCTGGATTCGTGTAGTAGCTGATGGCAAAACCGAGTTTGAAGGAATTCTCCCAGAGGGAACTCAGCGCACTTGGAAAGCCCAAGAACAACTAACGGTGAAGACTGATAATGCTGGTAGTGTGTTGATGAGTGTTAATCAGCAAGAAGCTAAACAAATGGGAAAACCGGGAACAGTGGAAGAAATCAAGATTGGTAACAAACCTCGGTCTTGAAATATAGCAAGTGCTGAGTAGTCAGTAGATTTTTTCGTGACACTCAGCACTCAGCACTCAGCACTCAGCACTCACTCGGTGCGCGTCCGTAGAGTTTAGTGAGATTTTTCAGGCGATCGCCCAGTTCTGCGGTCAATACCGACGGCTGATAGCGCCAATCCCAGTTACCCTCAGCAACACTAGGAAAGTTCATTCTAGCTTCGGTTCCCAAACCCAAAATATCCTGTAAAGGAATAATTGCTTGATTAGCGATGGAACTCAAAGCCAGGCGAATGACATCCCAATGGATGCCTTCAGGACTGATACAACCTAAATACAGTAGTAAGTTGCGCTTTTCCCAATCATTAGCTGAATTGAACCAGCCTACAGTTGTGTCATTGTCATGAGTCCCGGTATAAACTACGGCATTGCGTGTGTAATTGAAAGGCAAAAACGGATTACCGGGATCAGAACCAAAAGCAAACTGCAAAACTTTCATACCGGGAAATTCATATTTGTCGCGCAGTGCTTCCACTTCTGGTGTAATTACCCCCAAATCTTCCGCTAAAACTGGCAGCTTGCCCAATTTTTGTTTAATCGTATCAAACAACTCTTCGCCTGGGGCTTTCATCCACTCTCCGTTGATGGCTGTTTCTTCGCCTTGTTCCACAGCCCAGTAAGCCTCAAATCCTCGGAAGTGGTCAATACGAATTACATCTATATAATCCAGCATCGCTTCAAAGCGACCAATCCACCACTTAAAGTCTCTTTTTTTTAATTCCTCCCAGTCATAAACTGGGTTACCCCATAATTGACCAGTAGCACTAAAGTAATCTGGTGGAACTCCCGCCATTAGAGCCGGTTCCCTAGTCTCTTCATCTAAACAAAAGATATCGGGGTGCGCCCACACATCAGCACTATCCTGCGCTACATAAATGGGAATGTCGCCAATAATATAGATCCCGCTCATGTTGGCATAGGATTTGAGTTCCGACCACTGGCGAAAAAATTCAAATTGCACGAATTTATAATAAAAAATTTCACCAGTTAATTGCCGTCGTACCCGATCAATTGCGGCGGGTTCACGCTTGACAAGTTCCGCCTCCCATGTATGCCAACTGGTATCCTCATGAGCATCCTTTAACGCCATAAATAAGGCGTAATCATCCAGCCAATAGGCTTTACTGTCACAAAAGCCGGCAAATTCTTTTTGTTGTAGGGGTGTTGCTCTAACTTGGAAGTTTTGACAGGCTTTTTTAAGTAGCCCAATTTTAATTGGCTTAACTTGCTCGTAATCTACCTGAGAGTCCTCAAATACTGGTAAGTTAGCAAAGTCTTCCTCAGTTAGTAAACCCTGCTCTTGCAGCTGTTCTGGACTGATGAGCATGGGATTTCCCGCCATTGCTGAATAAGAAGCATAAGGAGAATTACCGTACCCAGTCGGCCCTAAAGGTAGAACTTGCCAATATTGCTGGTAACTTTCTCTGAGGAAATCAATAAATTTATAGGCTTCTAAGCCTAAATCCCCAATGCCAAATCGACTGGGAAAAGATGTAGGATGCAGCAAAACGCCACTGGATCTAGGAAAAGGCATATTTAACTTCAAATATAGGAGTAAGCGATCCCATCGAATCTATCACGGTAAGGTCAGCATTGAAAGCTTTCGGAAGATTGGGGAATAGGGAAGTAACTAATGACCAATGACTACTGACTATGAATTACAGAAATCCTGCACCAACGGTTGATATCATCATTGAATTAGTGGATCGGCCACATCGACCGATAGTGTTAATTGAGCGACATAATCCGCCCTTAGGTTGGGCTATTCCCGGTGGGTTTGTGGATTATGGTGAACCTGTGGAAGTAGCAGCGCGGCGAGAGGCTGAGGAGGAAACAGGTTTGCAGGTGGAGTTAATTACTCAATTTTTGGTGTATTCTGACCCTAGTCGCGACCCTCGGCAACATACAATCAGTATTGTGTTTTTAGCGACAGCGACAGGGGAACCACTGGCGGGAGATGATGCTAAAAATATAGGCGTTTTTGAGTCTTGGCGTGTGCCGAGTAATTTATGTTTTGACCACGATCGCATTCTGCGAGATTATTGGCGTTATCGGCATTATGGGATACTTCCCAGGCTAGGTTTTTAACGAACCGCGAAGACGCAAAGGACACGAAGGAAGAGATGAGTAAAAAAGTTATTCGTACTGATAGCGCACCTGCTCCTGTGGGACCATATAATCAAGCGATCGCTGCTTCTGGTCAAATGGTGTTTGTGGCTGGACAAATTGCCCTTGATCCCAATACAGGGGAAATTGTGGGTATGGGGGATGTGAAGCAGCAGGCTGAGAAGGTAATGGCAAATCTGGAGGCGATTTTGCAGGCTGCTGGGGCTAAGTTTGGTGATGTGGTGAAGACGACGGTATTTTTAGCTGATATGAATGATTTTGCCGCAGTCAATGCAGTTTATGCCCAGTATTTTGAGGAAGCAACTGCGCCAGCGCGTGCTTGTGTGCAGGTTTCGCGGTTACCAAAAGATGTTTTGGTAGAGATTGATTGTATTGCGGTGATACCTGGAACATAAGAGTTAAGGATTGTCAGGGCGTAGGAAAGAAAATGGAAAGTTTAAGCTTCTTTACCTATGCCCATATTCTTTTTTAGATTTAGTACCATTTGGGTACAACTGATGGCAAATTCTGGGAAGGAATTGTGGATATTAAACTTAAACCCGAACATGAGCAATTTATTCAAGCTCAAATTGCTAGTGGGAGATTTACAAACGCAGATGAAGTAATTGATATAGCATTTCAAATATTAGAAAAATGTAATTTCGAGTATCTTCAATGGGTTGAAGAAACGCGACAAAAAGTTGATGTGGCGATTACAGAACTTGACCGAGGGGAAGGTTTGGATGGTGAAACTGTCGTCATGCAGATACTGGAAAGGTTCCAAAAGGCACGTGAAAATCAGTAATGAGTCGCTATATAATCTCACCATCTGCCAGCCGTGATTTAAATGAAATCTCTGATTATTTTTTAATAATAAATCTAGCGGCAGGAGAAAAATTATTTCAAGAATTTAATAATAAATGTCGAAAATTAGCAAAATTTCCCAATATGGGACGCAGTTATGCTCATATTAAACCTTCATTGCGTGGCTTGCCGTTAGATGGATATATAATTCTCTATCGGGTAATTGATAATGGAGTAGAAATTTTGCGCGTTGTCAGTGGTCGTCAAGATTTAGAAGCTTTACTTGCAGAGTCGGATAATGCGTAAGGTGGTGAATTTTGTTAATTAAGCAATTTCTGGAATATAGTGTGCGTGGTTAGTAGTTATTCTGTAAGTATTAGCACTTCAAATACAGAAGCTTGTGAATAACCCGCAAAACAAACCCAAGAGTCTACAAGATATTCTGAAACAGCGTCAGCTGACACTTGCTGAATTTGATAGATAAGAAATGTGAAGCGATCGCCTGTATAGTCATTGCCAATTTTAGGCGATCGCTTTTGAACTCTTGCAAAGTATTTGCAAAAATTGCCACCGAGTGCTAGAGAAACACACTAAAAATCTTCTTATTAAATTTTCTCATTAAAAAGTAAATCTTTTACTGTCAACTTCAGCAAAATTTGCTGTTAGGTATGATTACTTGTGTTGAATTATCTGGCTGCTCCTCCAATCCCTTGTCAGCAAAGTGCTTGTCCATGAGTCCAGGAACTTGTGCAGCTTGAATGCGACTATAGCGGGTTTTGTTTGGCATCACTAGGTTAGGGCCAGCTTTGCAGTTTTTCATGCAACCAGTACCTTTAATGGTCACTTGGTCTTCCAAACCGCGATTACTTAAAGCTGCTTCCAACGCCTGACACAGTGCTTTACCACCCCGTTTCATACAATCAGACTTTTGACACACCAAAATTGTGTCTTTATTTTTAACTGATTTTACTTTAGTAGTGTTCATTGCTGGGGGTTCTTGTAGTGAAGTGACAGTGGGAACTCTCCCCGCTTCAGAACGTGCTGCCATTACACGTTCAGCTTTTAATGTAATTTTATCTTTTTTAATGTCGTACTTTTTGTAACCAACAACTTGTAGCCAAGTACCTGGTGGTAACCGCAAGTCAAAAGCTGCTCGTAAATGCTTGGCAAGTTTAACATAGCATTCACCATCGGAAGTGCCTAACAATAAGCCTTTGAGCTTGTAGCCATCTTTAATGACAAAATCAATAAACCTTCCTTCAAGGCAAAATTCTGAGATTTCTGTACTGTAAGATGCACTCATGTTGTTTAACCCATTTTTAACTAAGTAATGTTCTTAAGGCATTAAATAAGACAGCTTGCATATCTGCCATCTATTAATGCTTTCGGTAGCGTCTTTGCCAGCTGTTTTCCAGAGACCAAATCAGGTCTTGACGGGAAGCTGTTAATCGCCGCATCACACACCAAAATTGAACAGCTGCTAAAGGATTATCAATTTCCACCATCAATGGCTGGTTAGTCTCACACCAACAGGGAATATCTAACTCCTGTAAGCGTCTATAGACTTGCCATCGGTCTGCCCAATTCACCCCAACAACGTACTTTTTTTGAATTTCTGAATTGAACGTTTTCAAGCGACTAGCCCTCAACATGCGACTAAATTGCAGTAACTACCGTGCCTTAACCCCCTAATTTTTAAAATTTTTGGATTACAGCATCTTTAAATAAGCTTACCCTAAGTGCTAACAATTCTCAGTTGTCCGGGCAAAAAATATGAAAACTTTGTAATAATTTTTCGTTATCAATCGCCTCCAGTCTCCCAAATACAAGAAACAGAGGAGATTTTAGATTTAACTTGTGTTCACTGGATTACTTTTCAAATACCCTAATCTGCTATGGCTTCTCTAGGTATATACACTTTTAAGCAAATTATTTAACATTAAAGCATCTTGAGGGCAATCACAAAAAATACTCAAAAACCTTTCTCTGTACTCAGCAAAGAAAAGCTTCGATTCTTGATATTTTCCCTATTTCCAGTAAGGAATAGGGGTTCGCTGGGATAGTTTTGATGTTTAACAAGATACTTTGCACACATTGTCATTAGTGGTAATTACAGACTACACGATAGGTGTGTGTTTATCCTGCTTAAGAGGAAACTTTGCACTTTTAGCCACAAAAAAATCTAAATTTTATGATATTAATTAGGCTTGCCTTTATTTTTTAAATGTTAATATATAGAGAATAAGCAGTTAAAACTACAACTGCTAAAAAGCGAGGAGAACAATGTCTGAGACGCAAACTGTATTAAGAAATTTTGGTCATGTTTATGACAATCCTATCCTGCTGGATCACAGTGTAACAGCGCCAGTCACTGAAGGATTTAATGTTGTATTAGCTAGTTTCCAGGCACTGTATTTACAGTACCAAAAACATCATTTTGTAGTTGAAGGTTCAGAATTTTATCAGCTGCATCAGTTTTTCAACGAGAGCTATGAAGAAGTACAGGGACATACCCATGAAATTGGCGAGCGCTTAGATGGATTGGGCGGTGTACCAGTAGCTACCTTCAGCAAATTAGCAGAATTAACGTGTTTTGAACAAGAAGCCGATGGCGTATATTCTTGTCGCCAGATGGTAGAAAATGACCTAGCGGCAGAACAAGCTATCATCAACGTTATTCGTCGCCAAGCCGCTCAGGCAGAGAGTTTAGGCGACCGAGCCACACGTTATTTGTACGAAAAAATTCTGTTAAAAACTGAGGAACGAGCTTTCCACTTGGCTCACTTCCTCGCTCATGATAGCTTAACCTTGGCATTTGTCCAACCTGCTCAAAACTAATACCCTCATCTTCTTGATTGGTGTGATCGAGACTGATGAAAGAGTTAGCAGCACTAAGTCTTAAAAAACTCTAAAAAATGGCAGAAAGTAGAGAATTCTTTCTGCCATTTTTAATTTAAATAAACAGGAACACACAAGATATTAGGTGGTCAAGTAATAGGTATAAGAAAATATTACTAATTAGCCAGTTAAGAAATATTGTTATTTAAGTTATTTATGCAAAGTCAGCAGTGCAATATGTATGCAACAAATACTTAATTATGGTTAAGCATCATTAGTTTAAATCAAAAATATTTGCAAATAACTAAGATTAACTTTACTGAGAAATATTTAAAATAGTAGATACAGAAAAGTAGATATGTGAAGTAACAAATTAAATAGTTATACCAAGTGGCGATCGCCTGCTACTCTGATACAGGATAGCTATGGCAGTTTTCCCCCCTGCGCTCCCATCTACCTGTACCTATTTCCTTTGTCTGTGTTGTTAAACCTGGAAAACTTAATAATAAATAATATGACTAGGGGAAAAGACCCTTAAAATAATCAGGATTTGTATTCTCTTACTCCAACCCAACGACTATGCCCCGCCGTCAAGACCTCCGGAAAATACTATTGTTAGGCTCTGGCCCCATCGTCATCGGACAAGCCTGTGAGTTTGACTACTCTGGCACTCAAGCCTGTAAAGCGCTGCGAGAAGAAGGCTATGAAGTGGTGTTGGTCAACTCTAACCCGGCAACGATTATGACCGATCCAGAAACGGCTGATCGCACTTATATTGAGCCGCTAACACCGGAATTGGTCGAAAAAGTGATCGCTAAAGAACGCCCTGATGCTCTACTGCCAACAATGGGCGGACAAACTGCTCTCAACCTTGCTGTTGCTCTGGCGAAAAATGGCGCTTTAGAGAAGTATAACGTTGAATTAATAGGCGCTAAGTTACCCGCGATCGAAAAAGCGGAAGACCGCAAACTATTTAACGAAGCGATGGCAAAGATTGGGGTACTGGTGTGTCCCAGTGGTACAGCCTCATCTTTAGAAGAAGCAAAAGCGATCGCCTCACAAATTGGGACTTATCCCTTAATTATTCGTCCTGCCTTTACAATGGGTGGCACTGGTGGTGGTATTGCCTACAACCAAGAAGAATTTGAAGAAATGGCCCAGGTAGGTATAGATGCTAGTCCGGTTTCCCAAATTCTCATTGACCAGTCCCTACTCGGTTGGAAAGAATACGAGTTGGAAGTAATGCGCGACTTAGCGGATAATGTCGTAATTATCTGTTCCATCGAAAACCTTGACCCGATGGGTATCCACACCGGCGACTCCATCACCGTAGCTCCCGCCCAAACCCTGACTGATAAAGAATATCAACGGCTGCGGGACATGGCAATTAAAATTATCCGCGAGATTGGGGTGGAAACTGGCGGTTCTAATATCCAATTTGCCATCAATCCCATTACTGGGGATGTAGTTGTCATTGAAATGAACCCCCGTGTTTCCCGTAGTTCGGCTTTAGCTTCCAAAGCTACAGGTTTTCCCATTGCCAAAATAGCCGCCAAGCTGGCTGTGGGTTACACCTTGGATGAAATTCAAAATGATATCACCAAGCAAACACCCGCGTCTTTTGAGCCAACCATTGACTATGTAGTCACCAAAATTCCCCGCTTCGCTTTTGAGAAGTTCCCCGGTTCGGAACCTGTGCTGACTACTCAAATGAAGTCGGTGGGGGAAGCAATGGCCATTGGACGGACATTTAATGAATCTTTCCAAAAAGCCCTGCGCTCCCTAGAAACTGGCCGCGCTGGTTGGGGTTGTGACAAAGCCGAAAAATTACCTAGTGGTGAACAGATTCGCGCCCAACTACGGACACCTAACCCTGATCGCATTTTTGCTGTGCGTCATGCTTTGCAACTGGGGCTAAGTCCTGAGGAAATCTACGAACTTACAGGCATTGACCCGTGGTTTCTAGATAAAATGCAGCAATTGTTGGATGTGGAGAAATTCCTCAAGCGGACACCCTTACAGCAGTTGACAAAGGCACAACTATATAGTGTAAAACGCGATGGATATAGCGATCGCCAAATCGCCTTTGCTACTAAAACCACCGAAGATGAAGTCCGCGCCTACCGCAAACAACTAGGAATTATCCCAGTTTACAAAACAGTGGACACCTGCGCGGCTGAGTTTGAAGCGTTTACTCCGTATTATTACTCCACCTACGAAGCAGAAACCGAGGTTTTGCCCACAACCAAGCCAAAAGTAATGATTTTGGGTGGTGGTCCCAACCGCATCGGCCAGGGAATCGAGTTTGACTATTGTTGTTGTCACGCCGCTTATGCGTTGAAGGGAGCAGGATTTGAAACAATCATGGTCAATTCCAATCCTGAGACAGTTTCCACAGATTATGACACAAGCGATCGCCTGTACTTTGAGCCGTTGACCAAAGAAGATGTCATCAACATTATCGAAGCGGAAAATCCCGTAGGCATAATCATTCAATTTGGCGGACAAACACCCCTAAAATTAGCAGTACCCCTACAACAATTTCTCAGCACTCAGGAAGGAAGCCTCAGCACTCACATTTGGGGTACGTCCCCGGATTCCATTGACATGGCAGAAGATCGGGAACGATTTGAAAAGATTCTTAATCAATTAAATATTGCCCAACCACCCAATGGAATTGCTCGGAGTTATGAGGATGCGCTGATTGTCGCTAAACGCATTGGCTATCCGGTAGTTGTGCGTCCTAGTTACGTATTGGGAGGACGAGCGATGGAAATCGTCTATTCTGATACAGAATTAGAACGTTACATGACATTTGCAGTGCAGGTGGAACCTGAACATCCGATTTTAATTGATAAGTTTTTGGAAAATGCCATCGAAGTCGATGTTGATGCGATCGCTGACCACACTGGCAGGGTAGTAATCGGTGGTATCATGGAACACATTGAGCAAGCGGGAATCCACTCAGGAGATTCTGCCTGTTCTTTACCATCTATTTCCCTGTCCCCAGCAGTTCTCACACAAATTCGCACTTGGACTGTGCAACTAGCTCAAGCGTTGTCAGTTGTGGGGTTAATGAATATTCAATTTGCCGTTGTTGGCGCTCAAGGCTATTCTCCCCAAGTTTATATTCTGGAAGCAAACCCCCGCGCCTCGCGTACAGTGCCTTTTGTGTCTAAAGCGACGGGCGTACCATTGGCAAAACTAGCATCTTTGATTATGTCGGGTAAAACTTTAGAGGAGCTAGGCTTTACCCAAGAAGTGATTCCTTCTCATATTGCTGTCAAAGAAGCAGTATTACCGTTTAATAAATTCCCGGGAACTGATACAATATTAGGCCCAGAAATGCGCTCTACTGGTGAGGTGATGGGAATCGATAGCGATTTTGGGCGCGCCTTTGCCAAGGCAGAATTGGCTGCTGGAGAACGTTTACCCCTAAAAGGAACTGTATTTGTTTCCATGAGCGATCGCGATAAAGCTGCTGCGGTTAATGTAGTTAAGGAATTTCTCGACTTGGGCTTTACAGTGATGGCCACACTAGGTACACGCCGTGTCCTCCAGGAACAGGGGTTAGATGTTGAGTTAGTGCTGAAACTCCATGAAGGTCGTCCTCACGTCCTAGATGCGATTAAAAATCAGAAAATCCAACTCATCATTAACACACCTTCAGGAGAAGAAGCCCAAACTGATGCTAGGTTAATCCGTCGTACAGCCTTATCCTACAAAATACCCATTATCACTACCATCGCTGGCGCAAAAGCTACTGTCGCCGCGATCCGTTCACTACAAACTACTACTTTAGACGTAAAAGTTATCCAAGATTACTGCAAGGTTGGTGAATGAAGCTCTCAGTCTAGGAAGTAGGAATACTGGGTTTTGTCAGAGAAATTGGGGCTGTGGGGGAAATTTGCAACTCAAAAATTTTTCCCCCTTGTCTTTTCTTAATCTGCATTAAGCAGTATTTACAAGGAAAATTAAGCAATTATTATAGAAGGATAATTATTGTTTTCATTGAGATATTTTAACAAATATGAGGAAGTAATTTTTCTCTGGCAAAATTTTTATCAGGTTGGCTACCAGACAAATTCTCAGAAACCGACAGTGTAAAACCTATGGTAAAAGTGTCTTTGGTTAGAAGGTGAGGATAGCTTTAAATCCAGCAGACAAGGAAAATTTCTCTTTCCCCTCTCCCTTGTCGTTAGCATTCCCTAGTTTCCGTACTACTGCAAGTAGTCTATGGCTTGAAGAAGGCAGGAGGCAGGAGGCAGAGGGCAGAAGGAACAAAACAGAAAGGGATTCTGACCCCTCCTGTTTTGGGGCTACCGAACAGAGTTCGGTGGGGGTCTTAAACCCTTGCTCACGAGTGGTCGCAGCAAAAGACGGAGGACAGTATTCCTTCTGCCTCCTGCCCTCTGCCCTCTGCCTTTATTGATAAACTAAAACAGCTGCAAGTAGTCTATGGCATAAACTAAAACAGCTAAAAAAATCAGGACTGTTAGGCTTTTCAATTTTTCTCATAAATGTTACAATTATTAATAATGGTCAATACAAAAAATGTTCAAATTGTACCTTTTATCTAACCTTAGATACTTGTGAAAACTGAGAAATAACTGTAACGTCTACCAGTTAAGACCTTAATCTGATTAATATGAGCAGCCGAGATTTTCGGAAGCGTAAATTACCAACCATATCTTAGTTTCCCAGTTCAGTTGGGTAATACCCCGCAAAAGCATCTATCAGTTAATGACCCCACCGTCAAGTCCATCATTACCAAAGAGTAGCGCCATGAAGACCGCTCAGACAGCCACAGACCTCGTGCGGACTTACCTGCGTGAGATTGGCCGTGTGCCACTCTTAACCCACGAGGAGGAAATTTTCTATGGCAAACAAGTGCAACGTTCCAGTGCTTTGCACGAAGTCAGGGAGTATCTGATCAATCAGTTGGGTCGTCAACCGAGTTTAGAAGAGTGGGCCACAGCCGCAAATTTAGAAATAACAGAGTTGAACGATGCGATCGCCGACGGTGAGATTGCTAAACGCAAAATGGTAGAAGCCAATTTGCGTCTGGTGGTATCTGTTGCCAAAAAATACATTAAACGCAACGTCGATTTACTAGACTTGATCCAAGAAGGTAGTATCGGTATGCAACGGGGCGTAGAAAAGTTTGACCCAACCAAAGGTTATAGGTTTTCGACCTATGCCTATTGGTGGATACGTCAAGCCATCACTAGAGCGATCGCCGAAAAAGCTCGCACTATCAGGCTGCCGATTCACATTACGGAAAAATTAAATAAAATTAAAAAGGCACAGCGCCAGTTATCTCAACAATTGGGACGTGCACCTTCAGCTGCTGAACTAGCTGAAGAATTGGAACTGACGCCAAAGCAAGTGCGAGAGTATTTAGAAAAGGCGCGGTTACCTCTATCTTTAGATTTGCGGTTAGGAGATAACTATGATACCGAACTCGGAGAAATGCTGGAAGATCCAGGAGCTTCTCCAGAAGAGTTTGTCATGCAATCTTCTCTATCTTATGACTTAGAACGTCTGATGGAGGAACTCACACCGCAACAAAAGGAAGTGATTACGTTGCGCTTTGGATTAGCTGATGGACAAGCACTGACTCTAGCAAAAATAGGTGAGATATTAAACATCAGTCGTGAACGAGTGCGGCAAATCGAGCGGGAAGCTTTAACTAAACTTCGCAAGTCTAAAGCCAACATGAATGAATATTTGGCAAGTTAGGAGTTATCAAAGAAGTAGTGAGTTTTTTCTGAGTACTGGGAAAAAAACATACTGTATTAAGACGAGAAAATACTCTACTTTTGGTACGGTTACACCGACTGCTGGTTGGTAATTAGCCTGTTACATTAATTGATAAGGATAGCCAATAGCTAGTTATATCAAATTAAAAACAGGCATTTACTATTCAAGTTGCCAGCACTACAGCCAGTAGTGATCCTACAAGAGGTACAAGATGAGTAACCAATCCAATCGAGTCTCAGAATTTTTTAATGGTGAGTCAGAAACAAGTAATTTGTTATGGCAGTACGTTAAATCTTTGAGTCCAGAAACAGTTACCCAGTTATCTAAACCTACTTCTTCCGAAGTCTTTCAGGTAATGGAGCGTAACATTATAGGATTATTAGGAAACCTGCCTTCAGAACACTTTAACGTTACCGTAACCACAAGTCGGGAAAGTCTTGGTCAGCTACTCGCCTCAGCGATGATCAGTGGTTATTTTTTACGCAATGCAGAGCAGAGAATGAACTTTGAAAAAGTTTTGCAAGGAACCGAGAATAATAGCGAAGTTGACTAAACAATTGAAATTTTTATCGGAGATTGCAACATTATTGGGTTTATACAGTCTCATAGTTATGGGTAAACCCATGGAAAATTAATTACATGCAGGCTTTTCATAACTTACCTTCCCTTTAAATAAACTGCAAGCTCGGCAGATTAACTCAACATCTGCCGAGTTTTGCTATTAAGTAAATAGTTAAGCAATGTAAAATTATGTAGTTAGCGTGAGTTCGATAAATCTCTTTTGACCTCTCCCCCAACCCCTCTCCAACGCGGCTACGGTGTACATGCATCTGGAAAAATTCCACCCACATTTTTAACATCATTAACTATGAGTGCAACCAGTTCTTTCCCACCCCACAAAATTATTGGTGTTGCTGTAATTTGGAACGACCATGAACAAATTTTAATAGACCGCCGTCGTTCAGAAGGTGTAATGGGTGGTTTGTGGGAATTTCCTGGAGGTAAAATTGAGCCTGGTGAAACCATTGAAGAGTGTATTCAACGGGAAATTAAAGAAGAACTGGGAATAGTAATTGCCGTGGGAGAACATTTAATTACTATTGATCACACTTACACTCACTTGCGCGTCACCCTAACAGTACATCAGTGTCGTTTGATGACAGGTGTTCCCCAACCTCTAGAATGTGATGAAGTTTGCTGGGTTAACTTAGATGATCTAGAAAAATATGCTTTTCCCCAAGCAAATAGTCAAATTATCGCAGCGTTAAAGGAGGGAGTTGGGAGATGAGGGGGATGAGGGGGATTTTCTGAGTCCCCATTCCCCAATACCGTAACAATGTATTAACTGAAGCAGGTTGAGTCACGCAATTTTCTACAATGATTGCAGAGACTTTGATCGAAGGTGTCAGCAAATAAATGTCTAAAACCGTTGCCGACGTGATGAGCCATGACCCAATTGTTGTCAGGCCTGAAACTCCATTAAAGGAAGCTATCCAAATTCTTGCAGAAAGACGCATCGGTGGCATACCTGTTGTTGATGATGTTGGTAAATTGGTGGGTATTATTTCCGAAACTGATTTGATGTGGCAAGAAACTGGTGTGACTCCTCCGGCGTACATTATGTTTCTCGATAGTGTGATTTATTTACAAAATCCTGCCACTTACGATCGCGATCTACACAAAGCACTAGGGCAAACTGTTGGCGAAGTGATGAGTAAAAACCCTGTGACTATTTCTCCAGATAAAACTGTCAAGGAAGCAGCTCAACTGATGCACGATCGCAAAGTTCACCGATTACCAGTTCTTGACAGCGCGAGTCAAGTTGTTGGTATTCTCACTCGTGGTGATATTGTTCGAGCAATGGCAGCTAGTTAATCTTAGTCATTAGTTATTGGTATAGAGTTTTTCTGCTTTGGTGATTGACTTTTTTAAACACTTTTGAAAATTAGGACAAATAAATGAGTATTACTCCTGAGTCTGTAAGGCAATTACTTAGTTCTGAGGATTTAGGCGATCGCTTGCGTGCTGTTAATCAAGCCCGCGAATTAGAACCAGCAAAAGCTTTTGAATTAATTCAAATTGCTATTGGTGATAGTAACTCTCGAGTGCGATACTCTGCTGTGAGTCAAATAGATACCCTAGGAAACCAAAATTTACAACTATCTTTAGACATATTACGTGGTTTACTCAATGACCCCGAACCTGATGTTCAAGCCGCCGCCGCCGACTGTTTAGGGGCTTTAAAATTACACGATGCTTTTGCAGATTTAGAGCAGCTTTACAACACAACCCCGGAGTGGTTGGTGCAATTTAGCATCATTGCTACATTAGGAGAGTTAGGTGATCCGCGAGCTTTTGCATTACTCAAACAAGCACTCTCTTCAGAGAATGAATTAGTCCAAACTGCTGCTATTAGTTCCTTTGGAGAGTTAGGAGATATACAAGCAATCCCTCTTTTAGCACCCTTTGCTAGTAACTCAGATTGGCAGATTCGTTACAGAGTTGTGCAAGCCTTGACTCGTTTAGGTGGTGCAGATGCTAAATCTGTATTAGAAACTCTTGTTGATGATGAGGTCGAAGCGGTGGCAAATGAAGCGAGAAAAGCTTTGCATTCAGTTTAAGTTGTTTAGTTACAGTAAATATACTCTGATACTGAATTTTAGTTGTTGAGAGAAACTACTAGTCATAGCAATCGATAGTGCTGTAAATTGTTCCCGCTAATGTAATTGAAATTATACACAACAGGCTAATCATTCAATGTTGATTAGCCTGTTATTATTCGATAGCTTTTATTATAATTTTCATAGAGAAATTTACGTAAAAGTATTCACACAAACTTAGTGCCTTCTTTACTGTTATTTTATGATAAGCCTAGGAATTGCGTGTGATAATACTGACAGGAGAAACATAAGATTTAGCTAAAAATACAACTTTAAGTTTGACTTTTGCTATTTCTGGGTGTTGTATCTACTTAAATTTAGTTCCCATAAGGCTAGAGCGTGTAATCAACTAACCGTATTGGCAAATTGCATATCGGAATTACACTCCCCAAACTAATACCATTTCTTTGTGAATATGTGCCTAATTAGACTAGGTTGCAAAACCTTAGCCTATTAATAAAGTGGCACAAAGCGTAGGTACCCGAAGCACAGTATTCACCTAGGCTTTGGTATAACAACTATAAACTTTTAGATGGAGAAAACCATGAAAACTCTCAACAAAATTGGCCGTGGTGTAGCCTTTGCTGGTGCTACATTTGCTCTCGGTACTGCTGTAGCTGTAACAGCTAATGTAGGCTCTGCTCAGGCAGCAACACTTACAGGTACACTGAATATCGTTGGTGATGCCACCATAGTGAACGGTGCTCAGTTAGCTCCTGTAAATGACACAATCATATTTGACAGTGCTACAGTTGGCAACTTATCAAGCGGCAGCTTTGCTGGTTTCATAGGCCAAAATGCCACCATGTCAGATGTGTCTTTAACCCAGATTGCGGGTACAAGCTACTCTGGTAGTGCAGTTAATCCCTTAATTACACTCGGTGGTTTGATATTTAACGTTGATAACCCCTTTTCCGTCGAGAGATTAGCTCTTCCTGGTGGTGTAAGAATTGCAGTGACTGACCAAGGTATAACTGGAACTTTTATCGATGCTAGTGGTAGTTCTCTTGGTAGAGGAGCTTTATCGATCAATTCCATCAATGCAGATGGTAGCTACTCTGCTTCATTGTCAACAATACCAGAACCTGGAACTACAGCCGCACTCGCCGCTTTAGGATTGGGAGCTTTCTTCACCAACAGTTTGGCTAAAAAGAAGAAAGAAAATGTCAATGCTTAATTCCAGCCGTTTATTAAAGCCATAATCCCAGAATTTTTGGGATTATGGTGTCACTGTTCACACTTGGTACAGTTGCAATACACCTTTTGATGTAGTCAAGCTACTAACCAGCTACTGATGCCAAAAAAGAAGCTGGTGGTGTATCCAAATTAAGAGCTTTATAGATCCCTATGATTGTCATGAGTCATGGGGGTCTCTTAATTTGATAACAAGTCTATAATAATAAATCAAATTTTGGCTTCTGCCCGAGCTACAGAACATTAAGTATTGTTGCTTTGTGTTAAGACCAAAACATGTACTTAACGCAAAATCTGGTCAATCATCCTATTTGCTTGGGAAGCGTAACCACCGCCAAATAAATTGAAGTGATTGAGAATGTGATATAGGTTATAAAGCGTTTTTCTCTGCTCATAGCCTGCATCTAAAGGCAATACCTCGTGATAACCTTGGTAAAATCCGGCTGGGAAGCCACCAAATAATTCTGTCATGGCGATATCAACTTCGCGATCGCCAAAATAAGTTGCTGGATCAAATATTATCGGTTCTCCCGCAGCAGTACATCCAGCATTCCCACTCCATAAATCGCCATGCACTAAAGATGGTTGCACTTGATGATTTGCAAATAGTTCAGGAATAATCGCTAGTAACTGATCTTGTTTGGGAAAATTACCACCCCGTCGCCTTGCTAACTGAAACTGATAGTCTAGGCGGTGTTTCGCATAAAATTCTGTCCAATCTGCTGTCCAAGTATTAATTTGGGGTGTAGAACCAATAGTATTATGAATTTTCCACCCAAAACCTTGGCTGCTAGTAGCTTTGTGCATCGTTGCTAGCTTGCGTCCCATTTCATGCCAAGATTTATTGTTACCCCCTCCCATTTCCAACCATTCCAAAACAATGTAGCTAGAATTACCAGCCGTCCCCCAGCAAATAGGTTTGGGAACACGAATACTAGCTGTCGCTAGCATTTCCTCTAAACCTAGCGCTTCAGCTGCAAACATTGCTACTTGGGATGCTTGATTAAGCTTCACGAAGTAAGTCTGCTGACTATCAGAAACAGCATAGCCTTGGTTAATACAGCCGCCACTGACAGAATTTCGCTGCTGACTCTGAAACTTGTCGCCAGTAACTTGGCTAATATGAGTATCAATTTCAGTCCACATTTTTAAGGCGTTGCTGATTGGTGGGATGATTTTTGCCGGGCTTACGCCCCGCTGCGCTAACACGCAGAGGAGCCACTGCGTTGGGCGGGTCTCCCGACTTGTTCGCGAAGCGTCTCGAAGAGAAGCAAGTGGCGTGCGCTGAGGCGCTGAGAAAATAAGAGTTTGAGGATTGTCCCCACTCCCTACTCCCTAATTTAATACGGCTTGAGGACAACTACACCATAAGCATCTGGAGACAGATAATCTTTGGCTGCTTGCATTAAGTCAGTTGCATCCTGGCTGTGAATATGATGTGGGTAGTTAAACGCAGGTTCTAAATCTCCTATCATAGATTGATAGTAACCATATAAACCAGCGCGATCGCTTGGGGTTTCGTTACCAAATATATATCTGTTAGCTACCCGCCGCCGCACACGGGCAATTTCTTTTTCTGAGATTAACTCTGTTTGCAGTATACGGATATGTTGGGCGATCGCTTCCTCCACAGCCTGTAAATTTTCCACTGCACATTTAGCCGAAATATAAAATGTCCCTTGCAGTAAATTACTCATATTACTCACAGCGATGGAAGACACTAATCCTTTTTCTTCCCGCAAATCTTTAACAAATCTTGATGTCCGTCCTTGTCCTAAAATTCCCGCTAAAACATCCAAACCATAAATATCATCTAATTGTCCCAACCCTGGAACTCGCCACACCATCACTATCCGTGCTTGCTGAAGACTTTCATCAACAAATTCCCGACGCACAATTTCTGTAAATGCAGGTTCAGGACTGAGTGCTGAGTGCGCTGGCCCTGAGCGAAGTCGAAGGGGAGTGCTGAGTGCTGAGTGTTGAGTGTGACTAAATCCCTCAGCCACAGTTGCAATTAATTCTTCCACAGGTAAATTACCCACAGCTACAGCAGTAATTGACTGGGGTTGATACCAAATAGCATGAAAATCACGCATTTGCTGAGGTTTAAGTTGGGAAATTACCTCTTCTGGCCCCAATACTGCACGGCGATAAGGTAAATGTTCAAACGCTGTTTCCATCGCCCTTCTAAATGTGCGCCGACGAGGATTATCTTCGGAACGCTTAATTTCTTCCAGAACCACCAATCGCTCACGTTCAAAGGCATCATCAGGAATACTGGGATTAAATACTACATCTATTTGTAGTGGTGCTAGTTCAGCAAAATCTTTGGGAGCAGTAGTTATATAGTAATGAGTATAATCTTGGCTGGTAGCCGCATTGGTAACGGCACCCCGCTCTTCAATTCGACGTTCAAACTCACCACTAGCTAATCGCTCAGTTCCTTTAAAAATCATATGCTCTAAAAAGTGAGCCATGCCGTTAATAGCATCAGATTCTACCGCCGAGCCAACTTTGATCCACAAGCTGAGATTCACAGCTTCAATCGGCATTTGCTCCGCTACTATGGTTAAACCATTAGGCATTTGGTGCAGTGTGGGAGCATTGATCCGAGGAAATTTTAACAGGGTTGAGGTCATTGGTAGTGTGGATGAAAAGCCTTTTACTCTTTTATCTTATCTACGAATTCAAATCAGCATCTTGGTCTGAAAGAATATACCTAGGACTACCCCTTTCCAGGTGTAATGTATTTTTCTTGGTGTCTTAGTGTCTTAGTGGTTAAAAGAATGACTTTTGAACCACAAAGGCACAAAGGTGGAAAGCCTAAAATTGGACAAAATTTTAGATCGCTATTTATGAACTAAATTAGTCTGGTCAAAAAACCTTTTTCATCAAAATTAATATAACTTTTACCTATCTTATTAATTACTGCCATCAAAGTAAGTCAACAAGTATAGTCTTTTATCTATGCAAGCAATTTAATATTTATTTAATATTAATGCTCCTTAATTAACAAAATTGAATTATAAGGCTGTAAGCTATTGTTAACCTTAGAAAGTTGGCAAGCAAAAGAAACTGGCAATTTATGTAAGTTCTTTGAGTCAAAATTTTGAACTGTCTTTGACCTAAGCCTTCTCTATTGTGGATTCGTATTTAGCAACTCACCATGTAGAAAGGCACATACCCTATTGCTTTGTGAAGAATTAAAATTTTCTTTACCTAATTTTTCATGTTCAAAAAACATGAGAATTACTGAAAGTCACTGGCAATTTTTACCAATCTAAATTTTGTTGTTTTTAGAACTATAAGCAAAGTATGACATTGACTAATACTATCCATTTTAGAAACTTACGAGGCGATTTGTTCGGTGGTTTAACTGCTGCGATCGTCTCGTTACCTTTAGCGCTGGCATTCGGTGTCGCCTCCGGTGCTGGGCCTGTGGCTGGTCTTTATGGTGCAGTTTGCGTCGGCTTTTTCGCCGCCTTATTTGGTGGGACACCAACCTTAATTTCTGAGCCAACCGGGCCAATGACCGTAGTCATGACGGCAATTGTCAGTTCCATGACTGCTAGAGACCCTGAAAACGGCTTGGCAATGGCATTTACAGTAGTTATGCTGGCCGGGATATTTCAAATCTTGTTGGGAGTATTCAAGCTGGGTAAATATATCACCCTCATGCCCTACAGTGTGATTTCCGGTTTCATGTCTGGGATTGGAGTCATTTTGATATTACTGCAAATTGCCCCTTTTGTGGGACAACCCAGTCCGAAAGGTGGTGTATTAGGAATGGTGCAAAATCTCCCTCAGCTGTTAGCAAATATTAATCCGGTGGAAACAGCTTTGGGAGCAATGACCTTGGCAATTATTTTCTTAATGCCATCTAAACTCAAGCGTTTTGCCCCACCACAATTAGTGGCATTAGTAGTAGTAACAATAGTTTCCCTAGTATTTTTCGGAAATGTTGACATCAGACGCATTGGTGAAATTCCCATGGGACTGCCAACATTGCAAATACCTACCTTTAGTGCATCACAAATCACTGTGATGATTGTTGATGGGGCAATGTTGGGGATGTTGGGTTGTATTGATACTTTGTTAACTTCTGTAATTGCCGATAGTTTGACTCGCACTGAACACAAGTCTAATAAAGAATTAATTGGTCAAGGTCTCGGTAACTTAGCATCTGGTTTATGTGGTGGACTCCCTGGTGCTGGTGCAACGATGGGAACAGTAGTTAATATCCAGACTGGTGCTAAAACGGCTTTATCTGGTTTGACTCGTGCATTGATTTTACTGGTTGTAGTTTTGTGGGCTGCTGGTTTAACTCAAAGCATCCCCATGGCAGTATTGGCTGGTATTGCTCTCAAAGTAGGGATTGACATTCTCGACTGGAGCTTTTTGAAACGCGCTCATCATGTATCCCTCAAGGGTGCGCTGATTATGTACGGTGTCATGTTCTTAACCGTATTTGTTGACTTGATTGTTGCTGTCGGCGTGGGAGTTTTCATTGCCAACATCTTAACTATCGAACGTCTTTCTCAGTTACAGTCCCAGGATGTGAAGACAATTACCGATGCGGATGATGCCATTATCTTGAACGATGAAGAGAAAAAATTGCTAGATCAAGCTAACGGACGTGTGCTGCTATTTTACCTGAGCGGGCCGATGATTTTTGGCGTATCCAAAGCGATCGCTCGTGAACATTCAGCAATGGCAGACTCTGACGTGCTGATTTTAGACCTCAGCGATGTCCCCATGTTGGGTGTGACGGCTTCTTTAGCAATTGAAAATGCCATCAAAGACGCTTGTGAACAAGGTCGTCACGTGTTAATTGTCGGTGCATCTGGCAAAATTAAACGCCGCTTAGAAAAATTTGGCATCGAGCGATTCGTACCTGCACAAAATTTCTTGATGAATCGTTCAGAAGCACTCAAGCAAGCCCTGACTGTAATTAATCCTTATGCAGTCAGTGCCAACGTTACCGACACTAGTGAATATCGTTCCGCAGCAAATGATCCTGATACCTACGGATATCAAACTTAATTAAGCAGGGTAGGCAACTACCCACCATTTCATGATTACTTTTGTATTTCTCCCAGGACTTAATCTCACCACAGAATTAATCAACACAACAGACAGATAACATGATTTTCTCAGAATCAATAGTTAGCTTAGTGTGGCAAAATTCTTTACTCGCAACCACAAACGAAGCAGAAAATGCTCCTATTGTCTTGGCTGGCGTATTACTTAGTTTAGTAGTCATTTATCTGGCCAGTAAAATTGGTGGTGAATTGTCTCGAATGATCGACTTACCTCCCGTTTTAGGTGAGTTACTTGGTGGCGTGGTGGTAGGTGCTTCTGCACTAAATTTGGTTGTGTTTCCTGAAAGTGGTGCAGCTGCTTCTGACTCCACCATTATGACTATCCTGCAATTGATTAACGACATCAGTCCCGCAGCAGTAACATCAATTTTTCAAAGCCAGAGTGAAATCATTTCCGTGCTGGCTGAATTGGGTGTGATCATTCTCTTATTTGAAATTGGCTTGGAATCGGATTTAAAAGAGCTAACAAAAGTCGGTTATCAAGCCACTGTTGTAGCTTGTGTCGGGGTAGCCGTTCCTTTTGCAGCTGGTACCACAGGATTGATGTTGCTCTTTCACGTTCCAGTCATTCCCGCCATTTTTGCAGGTGCAGCGCTGACAGCTACTAGTATTGGAATTACCTCTAAAGTTTTATCAGAAATTGGGCAGTTAAAATCTCGTGAAGGGCAAATTATTGTTGGTGCAGCAGTCATTGATGATATTTTAGGCATCATCGTCTTGGCAGTAGTAGCTAGTCTGGCCAAAACTGGTGAAGTTGATATTTTCAACGTGATTTATCTGATTGTTAGCGCCACTGTATTTCTCATTGGCTCAATTTTATTAGGCAAATATTTCAATCAGAGTTTTGTGGCCATTGCTAATAAATTGCAAACACGAGGAAATTTAATTATCCCAGCATTTATCTTTGCCTTTTTTATGGCATTTTTGGGTAATGCCATTCATTTAGAAGCTATCTTAGGCGCATTTGCGGCTGGCTTAGTTTTGGATGAAACAGATAAGCGCAAAGAATTAGATCAACAAGTTAAACCCATTGCTGATATTTTAGTACCGATTTTCTTCGTCACAGTGGGAGCCAAAGTTGATTTAGGTGTTCTTAATCCCGTCATTCCTGAGAATCGCGAGGGATTAATTATTGCCACCTTCTTAATTGTGATTGCGATTATCGGTAAAATTGTGACTGGTTGGTCAGTCTTTGGTCAATCTGGAATTAACCGTTTAGCAATTGGTGTGGGGATGATTCCCCGAGGTGAAGTTGGTCTAGTGTTTGCTGGTATTGGTGCAGCTAGTGGTACCCTTGATAAACCTCTACAAGCTGCAATAATTATTATGGTGATTCTCACAACCTTCCTAGCACCGCCTTTTTTAAGGTTTGCATTTAAACAATCGCCAGGAGAAAAAGAATCTGTAGAGGAAGCCAATTTAATTGGCTAACTAATTCTGTCCCACTACCCAACAGATAATTCCCGTGTTAGAAGCGTGCATCTTCGCAACAATATTGTGCGGATTTTTCGGCATCATCTTGAAAAAGAACCTGGTGATGAAGATCATCTCTATGGATGTCATGAGCACGGGGGTTATCGCCTATTACGTGCTGATTGCATCACGAGATGGCTTGTTCACACCCATTGTTGCCAACGTCGAAAATCGCGCTTACGCCGACCCTGTTCCCCAGGCGGTGATATTGACGGCAATTGTGATCGGATTTTCGATTCAGGCTTTAATGCTGGTCGGGGTCATGAAACTGGCACGGGATAATCCCACCTTGGAAAGCAACGAGATTGAAAAGAACAATACGCCATGATTACCATGACGATCACCTGGATTGCACTACCGTTTTTTTTGGGGTTCGTTATTTATCTACTCCCCATACTTGACCGATACCTCGCACTGGGCGTAGTCGTTGTTTCAGTGGGATATGCGTTACAGCTATTTTTTAACCAGTCGTCACTGACTCTGGAGTTACTAGATAATTTCGGCGTCACATTAGTGGTAGATCAGTTGAGTGCCTACTTTATACTGACAAATGCCCTGGTAACGGCGGCGGTCATCCTCTACTGTTGGCACACTGATAAGTCAGCTTTCTTTTATACGCAGACTATTATTTTGCATGGTAGCGTCAATGCCGCGTTTATCTGTGCGGATTTCATCAGTTTATACGTGGCATTAGAAGTAATCGGTATTGCGGCATTTCTCTTGATTGCCTATCCCCGAACCGATCGCTCGATTTGGGTGGCTTTGCGCTATCTGTTTGTCAGCAATACGGCCATGCTGTTTTATCTGATTGGCGCAGTGTTAGTCTATCAGGCGAATCATTCTTTTGCTTTTGCCGGGTTAAGTCAAGCACCAACCGAGGCGATCGCTCTCATTTTTGTGGGACTCTTGACAAAAGGGGGAATTTTCGTATCGGGATTATGGCTACCGTTGACCCACTCCGAATCAGAAACGCCAGTGTCAGCATTGCTATCAGGAGTTGTAGTCAAAACTGGTGTCTTTCCGTTGGTGCGCTGTGCTTTGATGGTAGAGGAAATTGATCCCATCGTCAGGATATTTGGGGTGGGGACAGCGCTGCTGGGAGTAGTCTATGCCGTCTTTGAAAAGGATACCAAGCGGATGCTGGCGTTCCACACAGTTTCGCAGTTAGGCTTTATCCTCGCCGCCCCAATCGTGGGTGGCTTTTATGCGCTGACGCACGGCCTAGTCAAATCGGCGCTTTTCCTGATAGCAGGTAACTTACCGAGCCGAAACTTCAAGGAGTTGCAACAGAAGCCGATCAATACCTCAATCTGGGTTGCTCTAGTCATGACCAGCTTTTCCATATCGGGCTTTCCACTATTATCCGGCTTTGGGGCGAAGGTGTTGACAACGAAAAATCTGCTGCCTTGGCAAGTGATCGCTATGAACCTTGCAGCTTTAGGAACAGCAATATCTTTTGCCAAATTCATATTTCTGGCACATGGGAATGAACCAAAAGAGGATGTAAAACCCGGTTTTTGGCCTGCGGTGATACTTTTGCTTGCTGGGCTAATAGCGGCAAATGTTGTGTATTACGAGGCATATACCGTTGCCAATATTATGAAACCATTGGCAACTATCGGTCTTGGATGGTTAGCATATTTTTTGATTTTTCGACGCTCCGCACTCAAACTACCACGTGTCCTTGAGCAATTTGAGCATCTAATCGGTGTAATGAGTCTGATGTTGCTTCTACTCTTGGGGATGGTATTGGCATGATTGGGCACTTAAATTTAATATTGCGACTAACTATCTGGTTTTTACTCACCTCTGATGTGAGTCTGGCAAACATCATTATCGGTGTTAGCGTTGCACTTTTATTGCCAGGTCGTCAAAAAGTCCCGGAAGCCTTAAGGGATTGGCTGCGTGTGCTGGGTGAGGTGATAGTGGCGATTCCCCAGGCATATATTGAGGCATTTGAAATCATCTTCCGTCCCCATAACCACGAAGATGTGATCATGAAACGAATCAAACCCCAACGAACACCCGGACTCATTTTTCTGGATATATTTCTGATCACCTTTACACCCAAGACCATCGTCTTGAAATACCACAAACATGGCTGGTACGAAGTACACCAGATTAAACGGAGAAAAAAGGCGTGAACCTGGTACTGATTGCAATGATTTTGGCCTTACTCATACCCATTTATGAAGCCTGGCAGGATGATGATATTTGGCAAAAAATGTTGGCGTTTGCCAGTATTGCCACCAAGACATCAATTATGATCCTGGTCGTATCCGTCTTACGGGATGATTGGATGATCGGTGTTGTCGGGGTAATTATCCTGAGTGTGGGTAATGCCGGACTAATGTTGTTAGCACATCTACTTAAACGCATGATTAATTATGACCGACCTGTTTAGTTATACCTGCATAGGTGTAGGCATCGTCTTTTGGTTTTGGGGAACCTTGCCTCTGGTGGGCAATCGCTCAGTATTATTCAAGCTGCATAGTCTTTCGGTTGCAGATACCCTCGGCTCAATGAGTATCATTGTTGGGCTACTCCTGAAGATACCCAGTGAATGGCCTCTACTTATCCTCAGCATCATCTCCTTGGCAATCTGGAATACAGTGCTGGGATATGTGTTGGCGTACTGTTCTAGCAGTGAGGGTGACCATGAATGATAGTTATATCTATGTCATCACCGCTCTGCTGCCGTTATCTGCGTTCATGCTGGTACTTCAAGTTAATCCATACAATGCCTTAGTAATTCAGGGAATACTGGGAGCTGTGGCAGCATTGGTATTTGCGGTTTTGGGGGCGGCGGATGTGGCTTTGACCCAAGCATTGATGGGTACCCTGCTGGCAGTTACACTGTATGCGATCGCGGTGCGTTCATCGCTCGTAATGCGTCTTGGCGTGATCAAAGACGAGTCGAGCGAGGCAGATGAAGATGCTCAATTTGGGCAATTGATGGATGAATTACGCACAATTTTTGGCAAACACTATGTGCGTCTTGAGCTAGTTCCGTATACGAATATGCAGGCCTTGCACCGAGCATTGATGGACAAAGAAGTCCACACAATCTGTAGCAGGCGATCGCTACACCCACCGCCAGACCAGGCGCAACTCTATCACACTGCGACCAGAGTTCAACGCCTCTATGACATCATGCAAGCCGAGCTTTCGTCACCAGTGACAATCTTGACCTACGTAAATACACCATCAGAGGAGAAACAGCGATGAAATGGGTCTATATTGCAGCAGGAATAGCGCTGTACTTCATATTGCTGATCATGCCCAATCAAGCATCGGACTTAGGGGATATCTCTATCGTCGCATCGGTTGTACAAGATAGTGGAATACCCAATGCGGTTACAGGTATCATTCTCAGGAATCGGCTGTATGACACTATCTTTGAGGTGGTAGTATTTACGATCGCAGTCATGGGTGCCCGTTTTTTGCTGGCTGATGAAAGACTGTTCTGCGCCATCTATCAGTTTACAGATGAACCATCAATTATCTTGGCGCGTCTGGGAGCAACTATTGCCTCTTTAGTGGGTATTGAACTAGCGATTCGGGGGCATTTGAGTCCTGGCGGTGGCTTTGCTGCCGGGGTGGCGGGCGGTACGGCGATCGGTCTGGTGGCGATTACCTCATCACCTGAGTGGATGCAAGAGATTTACCAGCGTTGGCACGCTGCTAAGTGGGAGAAAGTTTCGGTACTGATTTTTATTGTACTGGCGGTGATAACTCTGGCTGGAGTGGAGTTACCCCACGGAGCATTGGGCGCACTGGTTAGTGGCGGGGTGATCCCCTTGCTGAATATTTTAGTTGCAGTCAAAGTTGCGTTGGGGTCGTGGGCAGTGATTTTGGTTTTTATTCATTATCGGGGATTATTGTAAGCCAGTTGACTGTATCGCCTGGGCAACTGTCTTTATTTTGATGGTTGTGTTGCCAAAAACAAGCAATCTTAATAGTAAAGTTCTTGTAAGTGACTATAAGCATCAAGACGTAACTCATTCTGTATAGTTTGGGCAAGATTACGCCACAGGCGATCATAAATAAATTCAGATAGTGATTCTAAAGTCCAAATTAGTAAAGTTAATAATGAGAATAGTGCTAATTATCTAATAGTATTAGTGATACCAAATCGGGCAATAATCGAACTTTCTTGTGACACCACAACATCTACTGCAACAACTATTAAAATTGATTGATCGCAAGTGAAATAGAGATGCTTTCCTATCCAGCGATCGCGGCAGATGAAATGCTAAGAGTACAGCAGTTTCTATCTCAGCGTTTAACTGCACAACCAGTATTCACATCAGCAAAATAATTAGGTCAATCCTAGTCCTAGTTTGCTATTGCCCCACATCAGCGACGCTCGGCCAGTTTCTGCACAAAGGCTTGATGCTCAGGTGATGTCAGCCCTGTTTGCAGAGTATTCAACACATCGCTCATTCTGCCTTCTAACAAAGCCGTCACCGCTAGCCACAGCTCTGGAAAAGTGCTACTGCGAATTACACCTGACTCATCTGGCTCGATGAGAACAAATTCTTCAGACTGCAACCGAAACCAACTGAAGCGATTTTCAAAGGTTTGCCACAGTCACAATTTCAGGATTTAGTTATGTAAAAAAGCTTTCTTTGAGTGATTAGGCTTGTGCAGAAATACGTTTTAATAGCCCTGCGCTCTTAACTTTGGACATCATACTCAAGTCAACGGAGATTGATTCAGACAACAGTTGAAACAGCGTTTGGGAGAATTGCTTTAGGGCGATCGCCTAGCTTGTGCACTGCGATCACGTAGCATATCAATTATTTAATTATTTGCGTGCCGACTTGGGCGGTGTTCGGTGTGCGCCAAAGTATTTCTCACTACGATAGCGCAGCCATACCCGCAACGCTTGCGGAATCTGCTGTTTTTGTTCCTTAGTCAGTGTATTGTAAAGGGCTAAGGCGCGATCGCGTTCATGGCGACAGGCACCATTATTGTGGGCATCCCAATAGCTGCGAGCTACTCGAATCCGGCGACAGACTTCTTTTATCAGTGCGTCTTGTGTGAGTGGAACGTTTGGCTTGGCCATAGTTCAGCTAAATGAATTGCTAGTAAATTTTATCTTCTGACTGCCGCTACTTCTATTTTTAATTTACATTAGGCATATGTAAAGATAAATATTAATGTCTCATATTTCTATTGACAAAACCAAATCCCGTGTCGCTGTAATTGGTGCGGGGATAGGTGGACTGACGGCTGCGGCATTATTAGCCCATCGAGGTTACAGCGTTTTAGTTCTAGATCAAGCCCTGGTTCCGGGGGGTTGTGCTTCTACATTTAAACGTCGAGGATTTACCTTTGATGTCGGTGCGACTCAGGTCGCTGGATTGGAACCAGGAGGAATTCATCACCGGATATTTTCAGAATTAGCCATAAATTTACCAGAGGCCACGCCTTGTGATCCGGCTTGTGCTGTGTATTTACCTGGAGAAAGTACACCAATTAATGTCTGGCGCGACCCCAAGAAATGGCGAGAGGAACGCCAAAAACAATTTCCTGGTAGCGAACCTTTTTGGCAGATGATGGCGGTGTTATTTGAGGCTAGTTGGGAATTCCAAGGACGTGATCCGGTGCTACCACCACGTAATTTGTGGGATTTATGGCAGCTAACTCAGGCGGTGCGCCCTAGTACATTAATTACCGTACCCTATACCTTATTTACTGTCGGAGATGCTTTGAGGTTCTACGGACTGGGTAATGATCATCGCCTAAGAACATTTTTGGATTTACAATTAAAGCTTTATTCCCAAGTTAACGCCGAGGAAACAGCTTTACTTTATGCAGCCACCGCCTTGAGTGTATCCCAATTACCTCAAGGATTATTTCATCTCCAAGGTAGTATGCAGGTACTAAGCGATCGCCTGGTACAAGCTTTAGAAAGAGACTGCGGTAAGTTATTCATGCGCCATACCGTAGAACATATCCAGGTAGAAAATAATCAAGCCAGTGCTGTAGTTATTAGAAACCAAAAAACAGGGGAAGTCTGGACAGAAGCCGTAGATCATGTAGTTGCTAACGTCACTGTGCAAAACTTAGTGCAATTGTTAGGTGAAAAGGCACCATCTGGGTATAAAAACCGTGTAAAAAAATTACCCCCAGCGTCAGGTGCATTTGTTATTTATTTAGGCGTAGATGCCAGTGCCATCCCGCTTGAGTGTCCGCCCCACCTGCAATTTATGTATGATGCCAACGGCCCCGTTGGCGAGAACAATTCTCTGTTTGTTTCCGTCAGCCATCCGGGAGACGGACGCGCACCAGATGGGAAAGCGACAGTTATTGCTTCTTCTTTTGTCGATCCGACACCGTGGTGGCATCAAGATTATCAATGGCTCAAACACAAGTATACACAACAGGCGATCGCTCGTCTTTCGCAATACTTTTATCTAAAGCCAGAAACAATCATGCATCTAGAAGCAGCAACACCTCGTACCTTTGCTCATTACACAGCCCGCGATCGCGGTATAGTTGGCGGTATTGGTCAAAGAATACCTACCTTTGGCCCTTTTGGTTTTGCCAATCGCACACCAATCAATCAGCTGTGGTTAGTTGGTGATTCAACCCATCCAGGAGAAGGTACAGCTGGGGTAAGTTATTCAGCGTTAACAGTTGTGAGACAAATAGAAGCAAAATCTAGGCATAGAAATTAAAGTGACATCCTCATAGTAATTTGTATGTAGCCGTCATGAACTGTGTACACCAGAACAAATGAAAAAGAGGCTAGAAACTAGGGACTAGAAACTAGTATATTTTACTCAGCAACACCACATGCTCCACTACAGCGCTGCGTGCATCCTGCGGCGGGGAAGACCCCTACGTACCCGTCAGTGGCTCCACCCTGCAGGAAGCCGCAGCAGCGTCTACAGCACTCAGCACTTTTTCAAGTCAGGTACTCTTGCTGTGCTAACAACTAAGATAAGCTGGATACATGAATTACGAAACAGCTCGCAAACTCCTGGTAGCCCAGACACTAACAACTGAGGACAACCCAGATGCCTTATTAATGCGGATGAAACTGGGAAAACCACCGATACCCGGTCAGATTACCTCAATTTTGTTAGCGTTGAAAGTTGTGTTTGAATCCATGAAAGAAGCGCCCAATCTTGACCGAGAATTAGCTTTTGCTCTTTATCAGTTAGGTGTTAAGGCGCAACAGATATTTGTAGCGGGACGCAAAGCTGGGGTTGATTGGCCGCCTCTGCTGAAAGAAGATTTACTGAGAATTTCCCTAGCAACAGAAAGCATCTTTTCTGGCGTGTGGCAAACCCCAACTCCAGTTGGCTTAGGAGGATTATAGAAGCGACTTGCCGCACGCTAGGTTCAGCCTAACCCACAGTAAATGCCAACTATTAGCGAGTCCGCAATTCAGATTCCAACTTATCTAGGTCACCTTTGAGTAAAATCGTCATTTGACCTGTAAAAGCTTTGCCTCCTTGTGGTTGGGCAATTTCCAGCCAATAGGCATAGCGATCGCCTACACGCAATTCTCCCTGTAAAGCTTCCCTAATGGGAGTTCTAGCCATACGAGCCGAGTTAATGGCACTCTGATTAGGATACTCGTATACTACTTGAGCGCGATTAAAGTCTTGATAAATATCTAAGCCATAAATCACCCGCAGGGATTCTTGCAGACGTTGAAAACTCATGCCATTAATGGCATCATACATAGTCAGGCGCTCACTACGAATCTGGCTGCGGTCTTTAGTAAATGTCACCTTACCAGGAGCTAACACCGAAGCTTGAAACGTGAATCGCTGGGCAGCTGTATCACTCTTTTGCACATACAATTTTTCCCCAGCCCTAGGGCGTAATGTCGGATGTGCTTTCATCCAAGTAGTTACTTCTTCTGTGCTTTGCCCTGGTAACGCATCAGCCTTTGAATCAAACAACATGCCCACGTATAGCCAGGGAACTAGAAAAAAAGGCCAAATTAAACGATTAAATAGAGATTTTTGGAGCATTTTCCTATTGGGGACTTACATCAAATTCCCCCATGCGGGGGTAACCATAGTTTTCCCGTTTTATAGGAAGATTATTTCATCTGCTGCTCTAGTTAACGGTTGGGGCGCAACCGCTAAAGTTTTGCTAATATTGCTTCCCATTCAAATTGAGAGAGAGGTTGTACCTCTATCTGCATCACAAAACAATCACAAGCAGCTGCAATTAAAGCTGCAATAATTTTTTCTAAACTTAGGTTTTGAGGTATTAGCGCAGTTGTCAAAGATTCTGTATTGAAAACTTGAGCAAACAGGGCAGCATCCGGTTGTAAACGCATAGAACCATGTTGTAAAATTGCCTCCCCTCGTCGCAGTTGGGCGCTACCAATGAGTTTTGCTCCATCTAGCAAAACTAAATCTGCACCCGTAGCAGTACCAAAACAGTTGGGATTATGGATATAGCCTCGTCCAGCTGTACCGTAGCGCAATTCTACGCCGAGCGATCGCCATCCTTGGATTAAAAACTCACAAATTTTCTCGTATATCTGAAGGCGGCTACCAGCTATTCCAGATGTAATTACAGCGTAAGTTAAATCACCTTGATGTAGCACCGCCCTACCGCCTGTAGGACGCCGTACCAAATCTAGTTGCTGATCTCGCCAAATAAAATTTTGCCAACATTCGGGGTATTGGCGTTGATGATAGCCCAGAGAAATGGCAGGTGGCGACCAAGTATAAAATCGCAAAGTCGGGGGGTGCTTTCCAGATTGGTGCTGTTCTAACAACCAACGGTCAATCGCCATCTGCACATTACCAGAAGCATTTAGCAAAGGAATCAGTCGCCAAGCCTGCTTACCGTAGTTTTCAATTGAGTTCAACACTGAATATGAGAGGAGTGCAAGCAACACGGTTTGGATTAGCTCAAAGGCTAAAGCCTAGGGGGAGCCAAACTGAGATTGTAAGACTTCATCGTTCTCGTCAGCAATGGTAGCCACAATGGTAATTAGCCGTGAGACTTCAGCAGGCGACAATTCTTCGAGAGTGCGTGTCGATATAACAACTACACGGTTTTCAATAATCCCGAAACGGGCTTCTAAGGTGTTGGAGCAGTTCATTTCTAAAAGATGCCGCATTAACTTGGATTCATCTTTTGCGGGTAAATGTAGCACCGCAGACCAAACAGTGATGGTATCTTCATCACTTGTACCAGTAAGTTGGACAAACACTTCTACAGTACCGTACTTAAACTTCCAGAGATAACCATTCTCTGGGGTATGGCTCACCATCGCACTGTCATCTTGTTCCAGACTACTGATGACATTTTCAATGACTTCTAAATGCTTGACGCTCACTGTATCCATGTTTAGCTCATTACTAAATAAGGTTTCTTGGTAGCTTGTCATACAGATTTTTTTCTCGATATGGTTGATGTTCCATCTACACATACTTTATAGCTTGTGGGGAAGGTTAGTAGTAGCTCCTTAGGGACTGACAAATAAAAAAATAACCTATCGCTGAGTGAACCTAACGTGTACACACAAGTGCAAGTAAAGTAATAACAGAAGCAGTTGTGGGGGGCTTGAGCAGTTTGAATCCACCTTTTTTGGCTGGAAACTCGCTCTGGGCAAACTTGTGTGTACACCGTAGCCTTGCAGGATAGGGAGGCTGGGAGAGAGAGATTCGTCGTAGGCGGACTTAGTTTGTGTAGTAGCGTACAGCCTGCGGCATCCGTGGGCTGCTATTATATTCGCCCAAAACTTTTCAAACATGCTGTTAAATTATTGGGAATTTTATAGTTACTCAGGAATAGCTCTTTCCCCTTAGCAGCACGACTTTGTTTGTAGTTATTCATGCCATACTGCAATTCCCACTGGGAGATATTTGCCCATTGAAAATTTTCTCGAATTTGTGGTGAGTCATCGTAAGTGATTAGCCATTGATGATGAGATTGTTTTAAAATCTCAGCAAATCTCTGATGATCAAAAATGCTATGTAAGTCACCATTTTTGCCATATAATTTTGATTTAGTAGCACTAAAATAGGGCGGATCTAAAAATATAAATATGTCTTTGTCTTCACTAGTTAATAAATCACTGTAGTCTAAATTAGTAATTTTGACATTTTCTGTTAAAATACTTTCTAATTTTTCCAGACGTTCAATTGAAGAATAAGTGAACCTTTGATGAAAAGCTTCTTGAGAAAAACCACCGGATTCTACAGTTCCAGAGAAGGTGATTCTATTAAGTACAAAAAAGCGAATTGCTCTTTCAAAATCAGACAGATTATTGATATTTACACTGGTCAATTCTGTAAATATCAATTTACCATCTTGATATTTATCTTTAATACGGCGAATTTCTGTAACTAATTGCGACAAATCAGACTGAGCAAACTTCCAAAAAAGGAATAATTCACAATTTAAATCATTAATCCAAATCTTCAGTTCCGGAAATTTTTGTTTTAAATAAATAAATACAGAACCCCCGCCTACAAAAGGTTCTCTAAATTCGGAAAAGCCTTCTGGTAAATATTTAATTATTTGATTTATTGCTTTAGATTTACCACCAGGATAACGGAGAGGGCTTTTAATCATAATTTATAGGAATATTCAAATCATGTTAACAGCGATACTGATTTATTATTTCTATTTGTAAATTCTGGAAATTCATTCCAAGTTCTACCATCTAGTTCCCTACCAAATTTTTTCTTTTGAACTCCACCCCATTGCTTAAAGAAAAATGGGACATTACCCTGGATACATTGCTCTCTAATATCCCGTACCCATTCAACATTCATAGGACGAGCGCCTACACCGGATTCTCCACCAACAATAACCCAATGTATATCATGCAAACCAAGTTTTACAGAACCAAGAAGTGGCTCACAAGACAAAAATCTGATTTTGGCAGGAATTTCTTTTAAAATTTCACTTCTCCATACCCAGGATTGAGATTCTATACTTACTCCAGCCCAAACATTAGTAGGCCATTCTTTTATACAATTAGATATTTTGAGCATCCTTTTGGGACGTTTAGTTAACAGCTGAAACTGATGCCAATGAGCTGCCTTCATAACATGAAATACTTTTATAATAAATTCTTCTGAAATATCATCAAGAAATAAGTCACTCATGGAATTAACAAAGATTAGGCGAGGCTTCTTCCACGAAAGTGGCATTGCTATTCTTTCGTTCCAAGATTTTACGTCAAATCCTTGTTCATAGGGATGACCAGGAATACCCCGCCAGCGTTCAGCAAAACGTTCTGCATAACAATTCTGGCAACCAGGGCTAATTTTATGACAGCCAGTGGTAGGATTCCATGTAGCTTCAGTCCATTCGATTGTTGAAGATACTGACATAGAATGTTAACTCCACAAAAAATCAGCAATATCTTATTAGTATTATCGTACTACTCTAACGTAGTTTTTTAAAGTTAAATTACCTCTTTTACCCAACTCTCTAGCTTCTATAATTTTTTGTTGGTGCAACTCTAGTAAAATTTCTCTATATTTAGTTCTACTTAGATAACCAAGTTGGGTAACTTCAAGAATAATAAGAGTTATAACATCATGTAAAATCATCCAATCTTGATTTTTCTTGCGTAAAATATCAATTATCTTAGGTTTAATTATGGATACTCGCTCATTATTTTCACGTTCCCATACTTGGGAAAGAAATTTATTATTATTGCTACTTTTATCATCCTCAAAGAATAGCAATTTATTTTCTTGACAAAAAAATTCGTTTAGAAATTCACCAAAAGCTTTTTGTGGATGGTTACTACCAACCACAATATTATACTGTGGTCTGGAATCATTGTATGTTTCCTTGACTTCAAAAGTCGCTACTCCTTTAAAACTACTTTCTTTTTGAAGCCTAGACTTAAAATATTCAAGTGCCCATCTTTCAAATTTTTGTTTTTGTTCTTGGTTTTGGCATTCTAGCCACTTTGCTTTCCAGTCTAAGTCTGAATTACTTCCTAATAGTTTAGTTAAATTATATGTGTATGTTTCGGCAGTTTTTTGCTCTTTGGAGTTTTTATAATTTATTTTATAGAAACCCGCATTTCGAGCAACTGCACGGTTATGAAACAATAAGAATAATTCCCCTTTATATTTACTGACGTAATCAGCTATAGAACATATTTGCTCGAAAGTTACTCCTTTAACTCCAAAAGCATCTAGAAAAAATAATGTTGGATATTCGTCCAATTCATACATTATTTGAGTCAATACTTTGTCAAATCTTTGGGGTTCGTAAATTTTATATGGCAATCCTTCACCAACTAAACTACAGTTACTCTTTAGTTTTTGGTTAAGGTCTTGGTTTTCTTCTGTAAAAAAACATCTTAAATTAACACGCTCCTCAATTCTGAATATTTTTGCACATTTAAGCGCTATCAAAGGTGAACCATCAGTATCTAAAAAGTCAGTTTTATATCTCTGCCAAAAATTAGAATTATCTACAAAGTTTTCGATTCCAATCCCTTCATCATATTTGCCTGCTCCTGCAAAACCATCAACATAATTAATATACATAGATTGATAGGGTTTGCTGCCGCCTAAATTATAGCAATGAGCCTGTATATATCTCAGCATTATCCGATGTTTAGCTGCTGACCAGGGTCTTTTACGAGTGAAAAATTTATTTGAATCTTCTGGTTGCTGATCAAATAGAGATAGTTGTTTTCCAGACATTGCTGAACCTCAAGAAGCAAATACATCAGAATATCTGATGGCTTTGTTCTAGATTAGCAAATGTAAGCAAATCTAGTTAAAACCGTAACCTTTTCCAAAAACCTACCGCAATGAACGAAATATCACTCTTCCTGGACACTCTTCCTGATTAATTCGCGCATACACCCGCAAACAAGTTAAAACTTCGCCAGGAATACCACCGCAATCTAGTTGCAAGTCGTCTTTTGATAAAGCGCAGATATCAGCATAAAGTCCTGATAATTGACGAATACGCACGTCATAACCTGCACTAATTGCCTTTTGTGCATTTTTTTTCAAAATGCGTCGTGATTCTTGTTGCAGTTTACCCCACCAAGAATAACGCTCAGCTGGTGGGACAAATACAAGGGAATGTATCACTTCATCCATGTCAATCCAAGCACGCAGAGTTAATAAAGGCTCAGTATTTTCCTCAGCTTTTTGGACGCGCAGCAAGCGATCGCTTAAAGCTTCAATATATTGAGTTCGCTGTTCTGGCTTTGACTGTAAAGGAATAACATCAAAGCTAAAAATGCTTTTTAAGGCATGATGTAAATCTGGGTCTATTTCGATAAATTTGCTAAATAAGTGGACAAAACCAGCTATTAAATACATATCTCCAGATGCTTCACTAGAAATAATTCCCGAATTTAATAGTGCTTTTTTAGATAGGCGCAACCCTTGAGCTTTAACAGTACCATTCAATCCGGGGTAGATAATTTCATCGCGGATAAAAGGAAGTTGATCAAGATGCAAATTATCTGCTATTGCACCAACTTCTTGAGCCAATTCCAAAGCACGCTGTCGCCAAGGTGTCGCCAAATTTTCGGGAACCCTGAGCAGTTTACGATGAATTTCATTCCATAAATCAGCATCTGTTTGGCTTTGTAGTGAAAAACTTCCCAAATACAAACCAAGTTCCGCATCAGCGACAAAAGCCTCTCGCAGGTGAATCAGTTTTAACTCATCTGGGGGTAATATAATCGCGATCGCCTCTTCTGTTTCTTCTTCATTCGCCTCTGCTTTTGGTTGCAATAAGCTATGAATTTCTTGCAGTACCTCTTCGCATATCTCAAATCCTGGATCTAATGGAAATTCACTGCGAGCCTGATTTAAACTAGCCTCTAGTCCGTGTAGACTAAATCTTAATAATTTGGCTAACTCTGAGTTTTCTACTTCTAATAACTGACGTAAATGCTGCATGAATATTACCTTTCTTTATCTCACGCAGAAACGCTAAAAAACCTTTGCGGCTTTGCGCCTTTGCGTGAAATAATCCTCTCTTAATGTATCCCGCAAAACGGATCGCGTTCTCTATCAACCTCATTGGGTTGCAATTCTAGTACAGCACGATAAACACATCCTTCTTGCTTGAGACATTCTTGACTGGTTGATGTCCAGTAAGGAACTTCACCGGCGTGCATCCGCAGAATGCCTTTGTTATCAAGAGTTACACAATATTGGCAAGGGTAATCTGTTGTCACATCTGGTTTATTCAGTGAGCCAATTCTTATCCATTTTTTGGTATTGGTTTCGGTATCTGTTTGATAAATATAAAAGGTGTGTTGACTTGTTTGGGGGAAGGGAGGTAAAGCGTTGCTAATTAAACCGTTTTCTGGCTGCGGTGCGCCATCGCGGAGATAGTGAAATTCTCGCAGAATCTTACTATCATCTTTGTCTATTTCAAATACCAGATGATAAGCATTTGGTTGATCAACCGTTGCAGACTCAATAACATTAACGGCAATATCACCATCATTTAAATCTTGTTTGGGGCGTTCCACGGCAATATTCCACTTCAATTTACCATCAGTAAATAGCGCTGATGTTTCGGAAACTGCTGATAGTGCTGCTCCCACATCAATACCAGGAACGTCAATCAAATAATGGGGATTTCCATGACATAGCAAGACACTAAATTGCAAGGTTTGGTCAATTTCAAACTGGACTTTAATTTTTTTAAGAAACTCAGCTTCTTCCATTCCCAGTTGCTTCATCAGGTTTTTGCCGTCGAAGCTACCCCAAAGTCTTAAGTCTCCATCTTCGTAGTCTTGACGGTAAATAATATTGGTCAATTGTATCCCTTGCCACTCTGTACGCACCTTGGCGGTTGTTTCTGAAGGAGTGATTTGATAAAGTTCTTGTCCTGCTTTGAATATCGGCAACAGTTCGTTACTTTGGGTTTTACGTTTGAAGTTGCAAGGCAAATAATAAAATAGGTTTTTGACATCTATTTCTAGCTGATTGGCTCCCTTACGCAGCAATTCTTTGGATTCTTGTGGATCGAATCTCAGTCTGCGTAACTTTTCAGCGTAGCAAGCACCCGCAGAGGTGGCTAATTTGGTAAATTCCAGGACAAAGGTAATTCGTTCTGGGTTCCACACGAAATAGGGAGAGTTGCTAAATTCCTGGTAGATATGGCGCTGCACTAAATCGAGATTACAAGTTTTACCAGAAAGGATTAACCAATCAACTTTATGGGTGTTCCAAGCATCTATGTTTTGATCTTGGGGACGTAAACGACTTTCCATCAATCCTTTAGCAATACCGATCGCTTCTTTAATTGCAGCAGATGTGGCGCGTTCAAATTGCTGGCTATCTATGGTGACGCAGACACTATCTGGATCTTTGGCTTGGAATTTAATGGCACTTTGATTGAGTAGTTCCAAAATCTGCTGTTCCGAAACAGTGAAGGTTAAAGGGGAATTATCTGCTGACGGCTTTTGCCCAAGTTTGAGTTTAGCAGTTTCAGCATGATCCCAGAGAGTATAAAAGGTTTGTAATCTTTGGGGTGCTTGTTGCCATCGGGTAGGTAATACTTTCTCGGCAGTATCTAGAGCCTCTTTGTAAGCAGCGTCACCTTCAGGATTTTCTTTATCTAAACACTTCAACAAACTACCACTTTTAAATTTTCCTTGTTCAATAAAACGCTCATTTAACTCAGTGCTAATTAAATCTTCTAGCTTATCGCTATCGATGTCACCGATAGTAACTGCTGTTAAAAGAAAATCGGCGATCGCTACTTTCAATAATCTGAATATTCGTAGGGTAATTAACTCACCGCCTAACTGTAAATGCCCAGATGAACCTAATAGTTTCGGGGTAAGTTTATAGTAACGTCCACCTAACCCTCGGTCTTCATGCTCGGCAAAGAAGGGGGTTTTATCTTCCAGAGTCAGTTCAATCAAGGCTAAGTCAGTGGTTCCCCCGCCAATATCCAAGACGAGAACGTTTTGTGACCATTTGTTTCCTACTTGGCGACAACGGGTTTTAAATGACTCAATACCAATGTTGAGATTACCACCAAATTCTCGCCATAGAAAGAAGATTGCCACTGAGACAGCTTCATCATAAGCGGTTTGAACGTCATCAATGCCCAATTGTTCGACTAATTCTTTAACTTCCTTGCGTACTAGCGGCGGGGCGACGGTGGGGTAAGTAACAACTGCTGTTAAGAATTCACCTTCGGAAAATCTACGTCTAGCTCGTTGGCGGTAGTCTTCAGTTAACTCTATCAGATGCGCCCAAGCGGCTTGGATAAGTTCGCTAACATGAATTAACTCTTCTTCGCCAGCCAAAATGACTGGAAAAGACCGATCCTGACCAAAATAGCGCTTGGGTGAGTGATGAAATCTGCTGATAATTTCCTTTAAGGAACTGCTTGTACCTTGGGCGATCGCTTTTTTTCTGTTGTCTCTAGCTTCCCTACCCATCCGCAGTTTTAAATCTGCCAAGCTAGCAATTTCCAACTCACTGGGAATTTCTGTTTCACGGCGATCAATATCTAATACGACGGGAATTAAATTTTGTGATTCTAAAGTGGGTACGCGGAAGACCTCATGATATATTTGATAAAGCTTTTTGCTCACCGCCCGGCGAAATTTGTCGCTGTTACCCAAACACAATTCAATTTGACGAATCGCTTCTAAAAATCGTTCTTTATGATCACCTGCAAAAATTTCACTCAAACGGTGGGGTTCAATTTCTAGGTTTTTGCTGATATCAGCGATGAACTTTTCCCAATCAATCGGATTGACATCAGGTAAAGCCACCGCAGCCGGAGAACTCAACCATTGCGCCAGGCGATCGCGTAACCGGGTTTCTTGTTCTTTGGGTAAAATTTCCGCGATCGGCACTTCAATTGGATCGAAAAGTGTCACTGTAGAATTTGACGTGCCAAAATCCAGAGCAAACCACCCAGGAAATCTTTTTCGCTGTTTTCTACTCGCTTGTTGAATCACATAATTACTAAGTTGAAAATCTTCGCTGATAGCATCTACATCTATTATTTTCTCGTCAAAAACTAGTGGTGACCACAGATAGCACGAAGCCCCACTTTGCCTAGGCTCAGATAATACTGGATCTCCTAAAGGATCAGAATCAAAGTACTCAACAATCACTTCTAGAGTACAATTAATTGGTTCTGTTAAAGGTTGCTCTAGTTTACAAGGATATTGTTCTAATTGCCCGATTTGCGAAATTTTTGGAGTTACAGAATCAAATGGTTTATAGGCTTTCTTAATTTGTATGGCTAACTCCTCTGGAGTACCAGTAACAATACAATTAATTCTGGCTATATGAGGTACATTATCGCCAGCAGCCACAAGTTGTATAGTTGGAAGTTCCAAGTAGTCGTTTTCATTAACACGCACTTGAAAGTTGGGCGGAAGCCGAATTTCTACAGGCATTTGATTTTGTCCTTATTTGCAAATAATTAGGAGTAGGGAGTGTACTTCAACTGCGCTCAGTAACCAGGGAATGGGGAAAGAAATACCTACGCATAAATATTTAGCTATTTTTCCACACGCATGAAATCGCTGTATTCCGAATACTGTTCCCACTCCCTAGTCACCACGATAAATATCTGAGTACGAAATGGTGGATATTTCCGAGAGAATTTGTAACCAAGTAGGAATAGCAATTTTAGGTGGAGTGTCGCCAGATGCAATATGTCTGAGTAAGGCTTCTTTTTTAGAAAGATTTTGCAGAGTGGGAATAATTTGATCCAAAATTCCTTCTAATTCTGAATTTACCTGTTGATTGACTTCGCTGACATATTGCACAAGATGAAGACTGGCGCTAGCAGTGATTTCGTCTCGCAGTCGTAACACGAAAAGTTGGTGGTTAGCAGATTTGGGTAAGTCTTGACTTTTTTCAGGTGCCCAATCAAAAATTTGACCAATGTTGTGTTTTTCGTCTTGGCGCGCCAAAGGAAACATAATTTCCGGTGAGATTGTTTTATCTTTACTATTAATTTCCCCAATGATTGCTTCTTGCCATTGATTAGGATCGCACCCCAACAGTAATTTGTAAAAAATATCGGCTGCTTCTATACCAAATTTTGCTTCAATATCTTGTTCCATTTCTGGCTGGAGAATTGCCTTGAGGTAATCGCGTTCTGGGGCTATTTGATTGGATAATTTACTTAATAAATCTGTGACTGCTTGATAAATGCGATCGCGGGCAAAATCTGCTAATTCTGTGACTGTATTGGCAAAGGCTGGATAAAAATCATCACTCTTCGTTGGCAAAACACTATTAACTCTATTTCCCCGATCAAATAGTTTCCCGGCTGCACCTTTAAAATCTGCCAGGGTAATATTGCCATTATTGGCTTTGTTAAATAGCAAAGTCCATTGATGCCAATTGAGTATTTTAAATGTCAGTTCATCTTTTACCACATCACTGACGACTTCTCCTCGTCGGTCTTTGAGTGGTTCTTTTCCTAAATCTTTTTGGAAATTACGATAAGTTTTATCTAAGTTTTCAATAGCAGCACGCAAATCAGTTAAAGCTGGAGTATCTGCGGTGGGTATGCCTTGCTCGTGAATTTCTGCAATAATATTTTTCAGGTAATCTTGTTGTTGACGTAAATTATCGGCAGCCCGGCAAGTATCTTGATACAGTTGTTTCAGTCCGTGAGTAGCAACGTGGTTTTGAATTAATTCTCGTAGCTTGGCAATACCCCCATCTTGAGCAAAATAACTCAATTGTCTGCCTAAATGGCTACGTGCATCAGATTCTAGCAGACGTTCACTTAATAGTTGCCATTTTTGTTGCAACCGCCTAGACCGTTCCAGGTAATCAGGATAATCCAAATTAGCTAAAAATTCTGGTGAACCTGCTTTCACTGCACTCGAACGTTTTGCTAACTCTGCTAGTCCTAAAAGTGGCGATAACAAAACGATGCGGTCTTGTTGGGTTGTGAATGCTTGAGCGCCATCAATTGTGGTTTGCAGAACTTTCAGCTTGTGGAAAACATCTGTCTCATGTAAAGGATTGGTATCTTCAATGAGTTGGTCAAGTTCTCTTTCACCACCCTCGCTGTCTAAAGGTAGCTGATCAAAACGACCCACACCTACCAGAATTAAATCTTTGAGGTCTTGTCCTGGTCGTTGTTGCTGCATCATCGTAAAGATTTTATTGGCGCGATCGCTTCCGGGAGATTTGCCATTTAAAAGTACTAAAATTGTCTGGACTTCTGCCAATTCCCGCAGCGACAAAAATGTATCCCTAGCTCCCGAATTAGCAGCCCCCAATCCGGGAAAATCCAAGAGAATAAATTCGGAAGCACCCGTAACATCCCAAATTTCCCGTGCTATTTTCACCTCAATATCTACACGGCGGATCAAAGGAAAGCTGTTTTGCAATAACTTGGTAGCCAGCCTCTGGGGTGGACTAGGTAATCTGATGTGAACAGGGGGTAAATCTTCAAAATTGAGAGTTTGGATAGCCATTGGCTGTTCGGTTAGCTGTAGCCCCTCACGGGCGGTGATAGCATCAATTTGGTAGTGTCCACCACACATTGCTTCCCCATAGGATTGATAAGCACGAACAAACAAGACTAATTCCCGCAGTAAATAACGTAACTCCAAGTTTTTACTGCTGTTCCATGCATCCTCGCACAGGTTAATAATATCTTTGCCACTATTTACTTTTGACAGAGACATGGGTGCAAGTCCGGCGGCTACAGCCCTACGGCTTGCTTCCTCCAACATAAAGTGTAGGCACTCGTCTACTCCTTCATGAGTCAGATACTCTACAGTAAAGTTACTAATTTGTGTTGTTAAAAAGGTATCCTGCGGTACGATGTGGATGGCAGTGACATTACCTGTAGTCGGATTTTCACTAATGGGCAAAGCATCTGCATAACCCATCAGACTACCTAAAAGCAAGGTTTTCCCACTACTAAATTCGCCCATTACCCCAATTTTAACTGGCGATGTGGCAAGTTCTACAGTTTTCTCAGCAGCTTCCCGGAGACGTACAAGACAATCATCTAAGCTGACTGGTATCCAATCTGCTTGTTTAGAAGGGTACTGAGGTACTGAGTCTATTTTCTGAAGAATAAATTCACCGTACTCTTTAAAACAATCAAGTTTTTCTAATTCCATAGAACATTTTTCCGCCTGGTATTAATTTCTGTGAGTTTTATAACATAAAAAATGCCAGCAATAGATATTTATATAACTTCCTGATGTGACATTTTGCCTTTTTACTAGACTATTGATTATGGTGGACAGATTTATTTTTACTGACTTACACAATTGTTAACCGGATGTTTATCTTGGGAAGATGAAAAATAAAAAATAGATATTAATCACTTTTAGTATCATTTTTTTATTTACAATGCCAAAATGCCTGTTTCATATATTACATAATACGCATAAATTCAAATATCTAGAAATTCATTAAATTAGAATTTTTCATTTAAAACTCAAATTCTGTCAAAGATGCTCACAAATTTCCAGCAGACGCGATCGCAACCATCCCTGGGCTGAGTTTCATGGATTTGGTTCGATGCAGATTGCGACACATTTAATAAACCTTTGATTTTTATAGCGATTAAGAGTCAAGTGAGGTACAGAACTAATGTTTTTCAACGCAGAGGGACGCTAAGGTAGTGTGACTTGAAGAAGATTTTGGACAGGTTTGGAAGAAGAAAATGGACAGGTTGCAGACTGAAATACTTATAACTTCGTTAAGAAAAGAATAAAGCCATTGTCCATTTGGAAGAAGAAAATGGAC
>JAESGC010000050.1_pt1 | contig 76782 bp, 81 predicted proteins | sample 9266221 | NCBI WGS metagenome assembly JAESGC01 (sample SAMN14515568, study PRJNA621660) | algae metagenome | isolation source: Trichormus sp. ATA11-4-KO1 and co-occurring heterotrophs from soil, at the... | place: Chile: Atacama Desert, Tarapaca Region | collected 2009-05-22 | reverse complement strand
GTAAGCGCAGGGGAATAATAATATCCCTGACCATCCTACAAACACGAAGCGATCGCGCTTTAACCAGTCGTCTAGTACGTCAAACCACCCTCTTGTGCTGGGGGCGCGTCCTACTGCGATGGTCATTAGAACAAATCTCCAAATGTTTTATAAGTACAGGTCTGCATATAGACCAGCTTTTTACAGCTATCCATAAACAGAAAATTAACTAGATTGTCAATCTAGTTTACAATTTTTTACCGACATTCATAATTTTAAGGGCAAATCGCTAATTTTTCCAGTAGCCTTATCATTTAATTTCATTTTTGAATACAGAAAAAGGGAGTGGGGACTGAAAATATTTCTCCCTAATCCCTGATCCCTAATACCAATCCCCAATTCCCAATCCCCTGACGCTAAAATGATTCCTACAGTTATGTTTTGATTAATCCTAAATGTTTACCATCGACTTAAGTCTCAGAAACACTGCCTTCCCTATATCAGTACAACGTAAGTCAGCAGAGGATGCTGAGGCTATCTATCAGCTAATTTTGGCAGCAATGCGCTCTGGTAACCCTGACATTGTAGAACTTAAGTGTGAGGGTAAGACAGAAAAGAAAATTGCTGTCCGTGCTAGTGAAATTTCTGGGATACAGATTATGCAAAAAGATGGTGCAACCACAAGTAGCGGTAGACCACCTGGCTTTTTTGCCGTAACTGCTGAATAACTAAGGTATACAAATGGCAGAAGTGGGCATCGAGGTCAAAGATTTACGCTTTAGTTGGCCTAATGGCGAGACAGCAATTGAATCTTGCACCCTAGAAGTACCTATGGGTGAATTTTGGATGCTTTTGGGTACAAATGGTAGTGGTAAATCAACATTACTTCGACTGCTGGCTGGGCTATTAGCTCCCCAGTCCGGTGAAATTCGAGTTTTACATCCTGTTGGCTTTGTTTTTCAAAATCCTGATCATCAACTAGTGATGCCAACAGTTGGTGCTGATGTGGCTTTTGGACTGGTGGAAGAAAAATTACCGCCTGCTACGGTCAAGGCAAGAGTTGAAGAGGCGCTAGGGGCAGTGAATTTGTCTGCCCTACAACTACGACCTATCTATGCTTTGAGTGGAGGACAAAAACAACGAGTCGCGATCGCTGGTGCGATCGCCCGTCGCTGTGAAATCTTATTATTAGATGAACCCACTGCCTTACTCGATCCAGATAGCCAACTAGATTTAGTCGCCGGTGTCCGTCGCTTAGTCAAAAGTCGCGGTATTACTGCCCTGTGGGTAACTCATCGCTTAGATGAGTTGAATTACTGTGATGGCGCTTTTTTATTAGAAAAAGGCTCTTTGGTTGATAGAGGTGAACCTCAGCGTCTTAAACAACGTTTGATGACAGTGGAGGATAAAGCCTTTTAAGAAAGAGTGCTGAGTTAGGAGTAAAAACACAACAGTCCATCATCAAGAAACAGGTGTTGCTTTCATTTGTAGCGGGTGGCGCGCCGCCTGTCGGACACGCTTAAATTCCCTTTTCCCTCAGCTAATTAATCAATAATTACTAACAACTACAGCGCGCCTAGAACAGGCGCGTTTCCATTTGTTAAAGCTTTTTCTCGTCTAATTTTGTGATCACATTGCCTTTTTTTCTCTTTTGTAACATAGTGTTACAAGCAATGCTTCAATTACTATAAAAATTATGAATGAATTTTGTTAACTCTAGATAACTGTGATTAAAAACCATGCCTCGTTCCTTACTCCAAGCCGTCTTGTTAGTAGACGGCTACAATATAATTGGCGCTTGGCCTTGCCTGAAAAAAACCCGTGATCACGCAGGATTAGAGGCAGCACGCTGGGAATTGGTTGAAGCAATGACTAATTACAGCTCATTTCAAGGTTATGATACTCAAATAATTTTTGATGCCCAATATCATAAAGCGTCTAGTAATCAAGAAATTATTACAGAACTTTTATCAGTTCATTACACTGATTTTGGGCAAACCGCAGATACTTTTATTGAAAAAGCCTGTGCATCTTTGCGTTATCAAATAGCGCAATCTTTAATTACTCGCGTGATTGTGGCCACCTCAGATCGGGCACAGCAGTTAATGGTACAGGGATATGGCGCTGAATGGTTGTCGGCACAACAATTGTGTGGCGAGGTAGAAAGTACAGTTTGTCGGATGCGACATAAGTATCAAAAACGCAATCAATCTAAGAGTAGGTTTTTAGCCAACTCTATTGACGCGAAAGCACGGCAGCGACTAGCACAATTGCGTATGGGATTACAGTAGATATTAGCATCCAAAAGTCTCTAACCCAACTCCAGAGAGAGTTTTGGTTGCAATATTTCTGGGTATTAAGCATCGACGAAAAAAAGTTGGGAAAAGTACTTGCCAAATCTTATGTGTTAGGTTTAATATAATAAATCGTGAGCGTTCCTCAGTAGCTCAGTGGTAGAGCGATCGACTGTTAATCGATTGGTCGCTGGTTCGAATCCAGCCTGGGGAGTTGAAAAAATAGTTAAAATCTAAAGTCTAAAGGGTGGAAATGCTTTTTCCAACTTTAGGCTTTTAATTTTATGTATCGTGAATGAAAAATTACTAATGATATGTCATTGCTAGCAAAGCATCATACGGATTGGTGATTGCTTTATTCCGCTTCACGACTTTTGCTAAGTTAGCCACTAAAACACTATGAACAAAATTTTATATCATCTATTTCCTCGCCTGAATATACTCACAATACTGATACTGACATTTTTATTAGTCAGCCTACCAGTTGCTGCTACCAGTCAGCCAGTATTCAATGATGTAATTAACCCCAGAGAGCCAAACTTTTTTACACGGGGAAGAGAACAATTTGAGAGAGAAATTCAACTTTTGCTCAATAAAAGCCGTTCTCCTGTAGATACACCCCTAAAAAGATGTGTAACCCCTTTGCCCATTTAAGTATGAAAAAGCACACTCACTAGCGGTAGAAATGCTAAAAGAAAACTATTCCAGTAATGCCAGTTAATTTCCGGTGTGGGTTCTGGTGGTGCTAATAATGCTTCTATTCTTTGTTCTAAGCGTAGCTTACCGCCGTAGGCATCGCCTCCGCTAGACTCTAAAGCCGCGCAGCAAATTTCTGATGATACACTGCTATTACTCACTACCATTAGTAATGATTCTGCTAGCAAAAGCGGGTCTACCTGTGATGCCGCATAACTGTCAGCACGTAATTCCCGTAAAGCTAATAATTCTTCCCACAAAGAATCTGTGTTGGGTAGCCAAGCTGTACAAGCGCGTACCCAACCCAGCCAGAAAAACCAAAATGTGTCGCGGTAATGGTAATGTCCCTGTTCATGGGCTAAAACACTATCTAAATGCGCTGGAGAGAGAGTTTGCAGTAATCCTTGGCTAACTACTAATTCTGGTTGCCAAAAGCCAATTTGACCGGCAAACAGCGCCTCTGTGTTGAGTAACCTAACTTGCTTACCCCCAAGACTCACTAAGGGAGATTTTCGGGCAGATTCTACTGATTGCCAACCTTGGAAAGCTAAGGCAATACACAAAATGGTAAAAAAAACTAGAAAAATTAATGCTAGTTCATAACTCAACCAACCAGTATGTACACCGCCCATTCTTCCTTGGGGCCCCATAAACAGCACAGCGATCGCTGTCATGAAAATTAATAATGGAGGGAAGAGAAATAAAAATAGCGATCGCCGCCACCGGACATCCCAGCTACCTGGGAGATGATGAAAAGAGCATCTTAAACTCCAAGCAACTGTCAAAGCAGTCAAAATCATCATTAGATGCATTATTGTTCCTCCCTGGCTTGGCGTGCGGCTTGAATGCGTTGAGCGATCGCTTCTAATTGCTCGCTGGCGGCTTCATCTAGACTATCAGCAAAGGCCGCAATCACATCAGGGTTGCCCACCGCTAAAAAGCGTTGTAATTGGTCGTGGGCCTTGATTACCTGCGCTTGCTGCTTTGTCAGCTTTGGTCGCCAATAGAAAGCCCTTCCTTGTTTGTCACAAGCTAACCAACCTTTATCAGTGAGGCGGCGCAGAACTGTAGTTACAGAAGTATAAGCTAATTCTCGGTTGGGGTCAGAGAGAATGCGATCGTGTACATCCTTGACTGTAACTGAACCCAGTTCCCAGATAATATTTAAAATTTCTGCTTCCAATGGGCCTACAGACAGTTGTTTAGGGCGGTATTCGGGTAAAGGTGCCATATTGATTCAAAGCCAATTTTAGAGGTTGGATGAGCGGATTAGATGCAAAGATTTCCTCTCTATATTGCCAGTACCGGACATTTGTGCTGGGGTCTATGCTTTTTTCAGATTATCGTTGTTTGGTTCACGGACATAAACTTTGTAATTTTAAGATAATGAATACTCTTGCCTGAAGATTCAGAAATACTCTGGTTTTAATTGTGATTTTGGTTGATGACACCAATTAGAATGTAATCTCGGCAATAGTATTTAGAGCAGGTGTATCCAGCGCGTGAAGCTATTCATATACCACACTCCGGAATTGACTCCAACAGACAAAACTCCAGACTGCGCGATCGCAGTTGATGTTTTGCGGGCTACTAGCACAATAGCGACTGTCTTGGCATCTGGAGGCGAAGCTGTGCAAGCCTTCAGTGATTTAGATCAATTAATTGCAGTCAGCGAAAAATGGCCACAGGAAAAACGACTACGAGCCGGAGAACGCGGCGGCGCAAAAGTACCCGGCTTTGAATTGGGTAACTCTCCCCTCGACTGCACACCAGAGGTAGTCAAGGGGCGTCGTTTGTTTATCAGTACCACCAATGGGACTCGCGCCTTACAACGGATACAAGACTCGCCAAATGTCTTAGCAGCAGCTTTGATTAACCGGGCGGCGGTGGTGCAATATCTCCTAGAAAAGCAACCAGAGACAGTATGGATTGTTGGTTCCGGTTGGGAAGGCAATTTTTCTTTAGAAGATACAGTTTGTGCAGGAGCGATCGCTCACAGCCTCATACAACAGTCCCAGTTTTCTCAAGAGGAAATTGCTGGAAATGATGAACTAATTAGTGCGATCGCGCTTTACTCACAATGGCAAGATGACCTATTGGGATTATTCCACCAAGCTAGTCACGGCAAGAGATTGTTACGCCTTGAATGTCATGAAGATTTAAAATATTGTGCCCAAACCGATATTTTAGATGTCTTGCCAATACAGCAAGAAATAGGGGTTTTGAAAAGTTAAAATTAAATAATTCTTTTTGTTTTTTGGATTTACCTCTTTCTCGTTCCAGCTTGGAAAGGGGTAAATTTATCGAATTCTCCGTGTCCTCTATGCCTTCGTGGTTCGTTAAAAAAGGCGAACTTCTGTTCGCCTAATCATCAAACCCAAACTTTAAATCTTCGCTTCTTCTCTCACCAACTTATCCCAACCCAAATCCTTCAAATTATTATTCCGACGTAACGGACGAGTCACCAACTCTAGAATGTCACGCGCATTAGTAAAACCGTGAATTTGAGCAAAAGTAAACTCTACAGACCACTTAGTATTAATACCGCGTGCTTCCAATGGATTAGCATGAGCCATACCAGTAATTACCAAATCTGGCTTCAATTCATAAATCCGTTGCAATTGGTTGTAATTATCCGGCTTCTCAACAATCTTCGGCAGAGGTACACCCATTTCGTGACAAGTCTTCTCCAACAGCGTTAACTCAGCAGCTTGATAACGCTTATCCATGTAGGGAATGCCGATTTCGTGAACCGTCATCCCGCAGCGTACCAAGAACCGTGCTTGGGAGATTTCCAACAAGTTATCACCCATGAAAAACACTGATTTGCCGCGAATTAATTTCACGTAATCTTCTATGCTTTCCCAAATTTGCGCCTCGCGTTCATCCAATCCTTGGGGAGTAATGCCAAAAACAGAGCAGATTTTCTCAATCCAAGCGCGAGTACCATCAGGGCCAATGGGGAAGGGTGCGCCAATCAGCTTACACTTACGGCGGCGCATTAAGGTAGTCGCAGTACGACTGAGGAAGGGGTTAACACCAGCGACATAATACCCTTCTTCAATCACCGGCAGTTCCGTGAAGCGCTTCGCAGGTAGCCAGCCGGAAACCCTAATTCCTTGTTTCTTCAACTCCAAGGTTAACTGAGTGACAACAGGATCAGGTAAAGAGCCGAAGAGAACTAATGGTGGATGATCGACATACTCAGATTCATCTTGCACCACTTCTTCTTTCTTCTTCCCGAAGTTGAGCAACTTTTGAATGGCGTTGCGTTCATTCTTGTCTGTTTCCGTTTCCGCCGCAGGAGCTTTATCAGGACAACGATTAGCCATTGCTGCTAATACGGTGTCTTCTCCTTGGGTAAAGGCGTAATCTAGACCATTAGCACGCGCTACAACAATGGGAATCCCAATTTCTGATTCCAGCTTGGGTGCTAAACCTTCCAAGTCAGTTTTAATAATTTCGGTGGTGCAAGTACCAATCCAGACAATTACACTAGGGTTGCGATCGCGCTTAATTTGCAAACACAATCGCTTTAATTCTTCATAATCATTTAGCTGTGCCGAAATATCTCCCTCTTCCAACTCTGCCATTGCATAGCGAGGTTCAGCAAAAATCATTACCCCCATCGCGTTTTGCAGGAAGTACCCGCAAGTTTTGGTGCCAATTACCAAAAAGAAGCTGTCTTCGATTTTTTGGTATAACCACGCCACGCAGCTAATTGGGCAAAAGGTGTGGTAATTACCAGTTTCACACTCAAAGTTTAAAGCTTCTGGTTGTTGAGCGATAGTCATTTTAATTTTTCTCCCCTTGTTATTTAACGGCAGATGAATACAGGGTAGGCATGAGGGGGAGATAATGTTTCCCCCTGGATACCTTGGTTTGTGGCACATGACACCAGCTAGCAATCCCTATATTCAACAGGAACGGCAATCATTAAGCGTTGGGGAAGAGACGGGCAATCTCTGATTCATCAAAAACTCCAGATGGCAGTTCTTCCCCTAATAAATCGTTATTGTCTTCACTCTTTTGCAATGCTGTTTCATCACCCCAGACATCTGATAATACGTCTCTAAAGGCGTTTTCGTCTGGTGTATCCAGATCATCCAGCATTTGCTCATTCAGCTGGGCTTCAGTTGCATTTGGGGCTTCAAAGGAAATCTCACCAAATTCATCTGCTTCCGTACTGGAAACTTGATGGGATTCATCACCCATGCGATTTCGGCTTTCCTGGGATTCGCCAACTACTAAATTTTGTAGATCCGAATCCATGCCAAAGCCACTGGTATGAGAAATCGCCAAAGTTTCATCTTCGGAATTTTCATCAACGGTAACTGCTGACTGATATTGATTGATTTCTTCTGTTTCGACTGGAGGAATGAAACGATTACCGAGAGCAATGTCTGGGTCAAAATGCAAATCCAGTACTTCAATCAGGGTATCGGCATCAGGATTTAATCTGGAAAAAGGCATCATTAACTGCGCTAACTTCGGTTCCAGCGCGTTCACAACGCCCAGGATGAGGTATGACGGTGGTCGCTTCCCACCATCAGGTGTGTACACTGACTCTGCTTTCATGTGCAGAGTAATCCATTCACGGTTTGCCTGGAAAAACTGCAACCACTTTTGTCTTATTGAATCTGTAAAGCTATTAAAGAAAGCCATATTGCTCCTCATCCTGAGAACTAGATGATGTTATACAATCATCAAGTCTAGTGCCTCTTCTGAATTAGGAACCTGGGGTTTACCCGGATTTAGATAAAAATCGGATAACAAAGAGAACAATTCCCGATCTGGAGCGTCATTAGGCACCACACCTTCTGGGCGGGCTAAAATTTGGTCAGCGATATTGAGATAGTAATCGCAAACGTAGCTCAAAGATGGGTCAGATTCTGCCATTTCAAATAGAGTTTTACCTTTAACGCGAGAAACACGAATATCTTCAATTAAAGGTAATACTTCCAGGACTGGCATGGGGACTGATTCTATATACTTCTCGATCAAATCGCGTTTAGAAGTGCGGTTACCAATTAGACCAGCTAGACGCAGTGGGTGAGTCCGGGCTTTTTCTCTTACCGATGCAGCAATTCGATTGGCAGCAAACAAAGCATCAAAGCCATTGTCGGTAACAATCAAGCAGTAATCTGCATAGTTGAGTGGGGCGGCAAAACCACCACAAACAACGTCACCCAGGACATCAAATAGAATCACATCGTATTCATCAAAAGCGTTAAGTTCTTTCAGTAATTTTACTGTTTCGCCAACTACGTAGCCGCCACAACCAGCACCCGCCGGCGGACCACCTGCTTCTACGCAATCTACACCGCCATAACCTTTATAAATTACATCTTCTGGCCAAACATCTTCGTAGTGGTAGTCCTTTTCTTGCAGGGTATCAATAATTGTAGGAATCAAAAACCCAGTGAGAGTAAAAGTGCTGTCGTGTTTGGGGTCACAACCAATTTGCAGAACTTTCTTGCCGCGTTTGGCTAGGGCGACGGATATATTACAGCTAGTTGTGGATTTGCCAATACCACCTTTTCCGTAAACTGCTAGTTTCACTGTTGTTTGCCTCTTATCGTTTTTTGTCAAACTCGTGGCTCAAGCTTTTGCCTTCACCTAGCCGTAGATGGCGATGTGTGAGCTATGTGATTGTCATTATTGTCGAATTTACACAGAAAAGAAAGAGGGTTGAAATATGAAAAACGAAATAAACTTGTTTCTTAAAGCTTTTTAGGATTTATTTAAATTTAAATCTCTTCAAAAAGCTTTTATTTGACAAATAAAAGCTATATTTCCTTATTTATAAAATTTAAAATATAAAATAGTTACAAAAGACAAAAAATTATATGTAAATTTGTATATAGTTTTCATGGATTTATCTTACTTCAGGCAATTTAATCCGCAGCAAAATGGGCTTAATTTTAGGGTTGAAGAGAGAGATTAGTCGCCCAATGCTGAAAATAATACTCCAAATTTCAATAAGCAAAGATTATTGTTAAGTGCAAGTTACTCCCAAGACTAGTTAAGTTCTGCTTTTGAAAAGTTACGGATTTATTTGTAATAAATTATTAATTTTAAAATGTTGCCTGTTTGGGAAGGCTAAAACTTAGCTGAATTAGAATAAATCAGATTTGCGGGATTCGATTTCCTGTAATGATTGCCAGCCAGCTTGCCACTGAGAGTTGTCTTGTAAGAGTTTGGCATTTATCCAAAAGCGGACATTGGGGTCACAAGCTGCAACCATTTCGGCATACACCCACTTACTTTGATTTTTACGATTGACGACTTGAAAGTGTCTCCATCCGTCAACTTTTTTCTGCGTTGTCCACTTAGAACCAACTAGGTAAGGGAATTTCTGTTTTTTAGGCATTGGGTTCTCACAGTCTTTCACAGTCAATACAAATTTGCTCTGCTGCTCAATAAAGGGCACATTACTATTATCCTATTGAAATGGAAGATGTACTAAACGCGACATTAAAAAACCGCCTATGTGTATTAAAAGTTACAGTACAAAAGGCGGTTTTCCAATTTTTCAATAGTAAAAATTAGGTAGCACCAGAAGTTGCTAACTCTGCCAGACGTTCCTGCTGGTCTTGAGAGATGCAAGATTGAATAACAGTCTCTAAATCACCTTCTAAGACAGGGTTAAGAGAATAATTCTGTCCTAGACGATGGTCGGTCACGCGATTATCTTTATAGTTGTAAGTGCGAATTTTTTCCGATCGCGATCCTGTACCAACTTGCGATCGCCTCATGGAAGTGACCGCTTCTTGTTGTTCGCGTAACTTCATTTCGTACAATTTCGCCCGCAGAATTTGCAGCGCCCGTTCTTTGTTTTGCAACTGACTACGTTCTTCTGTACAGAAAATCCGGATACCAGTGGGTTTGTGGAATAAGTCAGCCGCAGTTTCTACCTTGTTGACGTTTTGTCCACCAGCGCCACCAGAACGAGCTGTACTCATTTCAATATCTTTGGGGTCAATGTGAATTTCCACATCATCCACTTCTGGCATAATCGCTACTGTGGCAGTAGAAGTGTGAACTCGTCCTCCAGCTTCAGTTGCGGGTACACGCTGCACACGATGGACTCCGGCTTCAAATTTCAGCTTACTGTAAACGTTGTCACCCTGAATTTCCAGGATTACTTCTTTAAAACCGCCCATTTCACCCAGTGACTCGCTCACTAGTTTCACTCTCCAACCTTGGAGGTCAGCATAACGGGAGTACATCCGTAATAAATCTCCCGCCCAGATACTCGCTTCATCGCCACCAGTACCAGCACGAATTTCCAACATGATATTTTTATCATCATTGGGGTCGCGGGGTAACAGTAAAACCTTCAAACGAGTTTCTAGGTATTCTAATTTTTCCTCTAATTCCTTGACTTCCAAAGCTGCCATTTCATGCAACTCCGGGTCGCCGTTCGCCTCTTTAAGTACCTGACGCGCCCCTGCTAATTCTTCAGTAGCAGTTTTCCAAGTTTCGTAGGTATTGACTACCTCTTCCAAAGATGAGCGTGACTTGGCTATTTTTTGATACTCATCAGGATTTTGAGCAGTATCAGGGTCAGCCAGACGACGGGTTAATTCATTAAAAGTTTGTTCGACGGATTTGAGTTTCTCCAGCAGGTATGTTTCAGCCATGACGAATACAATGCTCCTTAAAAATAACAAGTTGGCTCAGCAAAAAATGACAATCGACCCAGCAGACGCAGGGTCGTCGTTAACAGCAGAGCCAATCCGCTACTTTTTGTCTTGTTCTTCGCCAGAGGCTTGAGTGCTGCTCATACCATATTTCCGCAGGAAGCGTTCTACTCGACCTTCCGTGTCGATCAGCTTCTGAGTACCAGTATAAAAAGGGTGATTTCCAGACCAAACATCTACGTGTAGTTCTGGCTTAGTAGAGCCAACAGTCATCACAACTTGACCGTTACAGTAAACTTTAGCTTCTGGATACCACTGGGGATGAATATCAGATTTTGCCATTGGTATTTCTCTTTTTCACACAACTTAATTTTAGCTTTAACTCTTAATCTTGCATCACTGAGAACTGAGTACTCTTACTCAGCACTCAGGAAGGAAGCACTCAATTAACGCTTGGAGTACTGAGGAGCTTTCCGGGCTTTGTGCAAACCATATTTTTTCCGTTCTTTGGCCCGGGGATCACGAGTTAGGTAGCCCTCAATTTTTAGAGGTGGGCGATTTTCTGGATCTAGTTGACACAAGGCGCGAGCAACTCCTAGGCGAATGGAATCTGCCTGTCCGGTCAGTCCGCCACCTTCAGCTTTTACCAAAATGTCATACTCGTTTTCCAAACCTAAAGTTTCTAGAGGGTTTCTAATTACTCCCAGATAGTTGGCGTTGAATTGGAAGTACAATTCTCCAGGCTTACCATTGACAATCAGCTTACCTTCACCGGGAACCAATCTGACCCGTGCTACTGCGGACTTACGTCGGCCTGTACCCCAGTACACGGCGCGACCGCTATTTGCATCTGCTACTACCATTAATTTTCTGCTCCAGGAATTGTATTAATGTTTAGTTCTTTGGGTTTTTGAGCTTCGTGGGGATGTGTAGGTCCAGCATAGACTTTTAATTTGGTGAACAACTGCTTGCCCAGGCTATTTTTCGGTAGCATTCCTTTGACGGCGTGTTCTACTATCCGTTCTGGTAAGCGCTGTTGCAGTTTCGCGAAGGTTTCTGTTTTCATCCCGCCGGGACGACCGGAATGACGACGGTAGAGTTTTTGACTACGCTTTTTGCCTGTGACTGCCACTTTTTCAGCATTGATGACAATGACAAAATCACCTGTATCTAGGTGGGGAGTGTATTCGGCTTTTCTTTTGCCTCGGAGAATCATGGCGATTTCACTGGCGAGGCGGCCAAGGCGTTTATCTGTGGCATCAACTAAGTACCACTCACGCTCAAGGGATGCTTGAGGAGGAAGGTATGTTTTAGTACTCATTGGGGTTTTACTTGACTTGCAGGTGTGGAATCGAAATAAGCGGTATCTGAAAAAGATTCCGAGAATTTATGGGTAGGAAAGACGAGTTTTGGTAGAGTTTCGTACCAAATCTCTGGGGAAAAGGGAAAATCTGGATAGCCAACTCTTAATAAACACAAACCCTGGGGAGGGGCGGCGTGTTTTACTTCTTCGCGGCGTTGTTCTTTCCAGAGTTCGGTGAAACTGGCAAGTGAACGCTGACCAGAACCTACTTGTGCCAGCATTCCGACTAACAGCCGTACCATGCCATACAAAAATCCATTTGCCTGAATTTCAATATGAAGAAATGGCCCACTGCGATGACATTCTGCTGCTTGCACCTCTACCCAAGAATGCGATCGCTTTGACCCTGCACGGTGAAATGCAGCCAAATGATGCCTCCCCATCAGGGGTGTGAGGGCAGCTTGGATTAAGCATTCATCCAGGGGTGCATAATAATAATGCCAACTGAAGGGTCTGACGAACAAGTTCGGTCGATCTTCAGTGTATATCGTGTAGCGATATCGTCGATAGGCAGCACTAAAGCGAGCGTGCCAACGGTGATCGACACTAGCTGAAGCCCTTATTAGTATATCTTGGGGCAGATAACTGTTAAGGACTGTTGCCCATTTGTGTGGCGGTATTAAACCTGTGGCTTCAAAATGGGCTACTTGAGCAGCAGCATGGACTCCGGCATCGGTTCGCCCGGCACCATGTAGTGTGACATGATAACCCAAAATCGTCGCGATCGCTGTTTCTATCTCTTCTTGAACTGTCCGATGTTGTTTTTGCCGTTGCCAGCCATGAAAGTGAGTGCCCAAGTATTGAATTACTAGGGCTACTCGATGGGTTTGTGGAGGCTGGTGGCTTTCTAACATACAGATTTTGTCTTTTGCCATTAGTCTAATGACCAATGACTAATGACTAAATTTAAACCAGCTCAATTATTGCCATTTCCGCCTTATCTCCCCGACGAGGGACAGTATGCAGGATGCGGGTATAACCACCTTGGCGATTAGCATACCGATTAGGAGCTTGCTCAAATAAAGCATGAACTAGTTGCTTATCGTAGATATAGCCCAAAGCTTCCCGACGGGCTGATAAAGAACCATCTTTGGCTAGGGTAATCATTTTATCTACTTCGCTGCGCACTACCTTAGCTCTGATTAAAGTGGTAGTAATCCGACCATGACGGATCAGCTCTGTGGTCAGCGCACGCAAGAGGGCGCGACGCTGGTCAGCTGGTTTACTGAGTTTTTTAACTCGACAACGGTGACGCATAATAATGCACTATGAATTTAGTAAAAATTGGCTTATGGGTGTTTAGAGCCTCGTTCTTGGGGCAAAGTAATACCTAAGCGGCGTTGTAAAGCTTCAACTACCTCTTCTGCTGACTTCTGTCCAAAGTTTTTAATTTCTAACAGGTCTTCTTGGGTAAAATCCAATAAGTCGGCGACAGAGTTAACTTGTGCGCGTTTGAGACAGTTATAAGCCCGCACAGAAAGTTGCAACTCTTCAATGGGGATTTGAGCGGTGGGGTCATCTGGAATTTCCGCACCTGTGTCCGTTGGCTCCAGTGAGATATCTTTCAACGGATTGAACAAATCTACCAGAATACCAGCAGCTGAAGATAGTGCTTCTTGGGGGGAGATACTGCCATTTGTCCAAACTTCTAACAGCAGTCGGTCTTTGGTAATTGAGCCATCCCCGCGAGCTTCCTCGACACTATAGTTAACTTTCCGCACTGGCATAAATACTGAGTCGATTTGCAGAAAGTCCAAAGATGTGGCTTCCTCACGTCCTCGCTCTACGGTGCGATACCCTTTGCCTTTCTCAATCCGAAATTCCATTTCCAGTTTTCCACCTTCAGCTAGGGTGGCTACATACTGGGTCGGATCGATGACTTCTACTTCACTGGGCAAATCAAAATGTGCCACCGTAACTGTTGCTGGCCCGTTAACGAGTAATCTACCGATCTGGGGTTGAGCAGAATAGCTTCTGAGGATGACTTCCTTCATTTTCATGAGGATTTCCAGTACGTCTTCTCGCACACCCGGAACTGTAGCAAACTCGTGTGTAACGCCTGCAATTCTTACTGCTGTAACTGCTGTCCCCTCTAGATTCGACAGTAAAACCCGCCGCAGCGCGTTGCCAACTGTTGTTCCTTGACCACGCTCTAGAGGTTCCAGCACAAATTTACTGTAATGGCTCCGACTTTCTTCAGTATTAGACTCTACACATTCAATTTGAAACTGCGCCACGGATTAGCCTCCCTTCTTTAAGGTGCTGCTAGCAGGCAAATCAATTGCCTCCCGAATTTACTTTTGGTTTCCTAGGTTTCTCTAGGTAGATTAAACTGCCAGCATTTAATGGCAGTATGGTTTGATATCCCTATTCAGAAGCGGACATCATTATTTAATTTGGGTGGTCTGAGTTTAGCAGCCCTCCCGACAGGAAGAGCTGACTGGCTTTTAGTCGCTCAAGTTATCATAAACAGTTCGTAGATCAAACACTTAACAGGTTGCATCTAGACTCGGCGGCGCTTGGGTGGACGGCAACCATTATGAGGAATTGGGGTGATGTCCCGAATCAGTGTAATTTCCAGTCCTGCTCCTTGGAGTGCGCGGATAGCGGTTTCTCTACCTGCTCCCGGGCCACTTACCATCACCTCAATTTGCCGCATTCCTTGGTCAATTGCTCGGCGGGCGGCACTTTCGGCGGCGGTTTGGGCGGCAAAGGGAGTTCCCTTTTTTGCTCCTTTAAAACCGCTAGAGCCTGCACTAGCCCAGGAGATCACATCACCATTTTGATCGGTAATGGTGACAATGCTATTGTTGAAAGTAGACTGGATGTAAGCCATCCCGTTGGGTACATTCCGCTTCTGCTTTTTGCTCCCGCCCTTTTTAGTTGGTTGTCTCGCCATATTTGTTTAGTTAATTTCAGGTTAAACTTGCCCACACGAGCAAGTGTTGAAAGTTTATTTGCCTGGAGCCTTCTTCTTACCAGCCACTGTCTGCCTTCTCCCACGGCGGGTTCTAGCATTAGTACGAGTTCTTTGACCTCTGACTGGTAAGCCCATGCGGTGACGCCGACCTCGGTAGCAACCAATGTCAACCAAGCGCTTGATGTTCATGGCTTCTAAGCGCCGTAAGTCACCTTCAACTTGGTAGTTGCTTTCTATTTCGCCGCGTAGGGCGGCAATATCAGCATCACTTAAATCTTTAACGCGGGTATCTGGGTTGACACCTGTAGCTGCTAATATTTCCAGCGACCTTGTTAACCCAATTCCGTAAATATAAGTCAGACCGATTTCAACACGCTTATCGCGTGGAAGGTCTACTCCGGAAATACGTGCCACAATGAATTTCTCCCTATTGTTATCGCAATTGCTGTGAGAAAAGCGTGATTAATCGCCTTTGTAGCGTTTGATGGTGACAACTCACTCTTGGATGTGTCAGATTACTATCCTTGACGTTGTTTGTGCTTAGGATTGACACATATCACCATGACGCGACCGCGACGGCGGATCACGTTACACTTTTCACAAATTTTCTTGACTGAGGCTCGGACTTTCATGCCTTTTTCAATTGACTCCAAATAGTAAATTATAGCATTTTTAGGGAAATTAATTCAATTAAGTAACTTGGTAGAACCTAAAAAAATGGTTTTATGTTAATATTCTCTGCATATAACTATTTTTTCCGCAGTCGATAAGTAATTCTACCTTTTGTCAGGTCATAAGGGGTTAACTCCACTTTGACGCGATCGCCAGGTAAAATCTTAATGTAATTACGGCGAATCTTGCCAGAAATATGTGCTAAGACATTAAAGCCATTATCTAGGTCAACGCGAAACATCGCATTGGGCAAGGACTCTGTAACAGTGCCTTCCATTTCAATCAAATCTTGCTTAGACAATTTGTATTTTCCTCAACTCAACAATCTCTTATTTGGTCAGTTGCAGCACTTCATCTGCAAAAAACACAATTTGCGCAATATATCAACAGTTTCTTAATATATCTTAGCTAAAATTGGACTTCATCCTACTGGGAGGAGGAGTGGGGAGTAGTCAGTGGTGAATTTTCTACTCCCGTTGTTCAATCTATGAAGCAATTAAATTTCTCAGTTCATTAGTGACTTCTTCCTGAGACTGATCACCATTGACCGTCAGCAGTTTTTGGCCAACTGACAAGTCAGCGCTGGCGCTATCGCGGTAATAGTCAATCAAAGGTGCAGTTTCCGCGCGGTAAACTTCTAGGCGACGCCGAATTACCTCTTCGGTATCATCTTTTCGCCCTCTAGCTAACAACCGCTCTACTACAACTTTATCTGGAGCATCTAGATTAACTACCTTTTCACCGTTCTGATGTAACTTTTCCAGCAACTTCTCCAGAAAAACTGCTTGTGTTACTTTGCGGGGAAAACCATCGAGAATCCAGCCAGATTGAGTATCTGGTTGACTAAGGCGCTCTTGTACCAAATCCTGTACTAGCTCATCGGGAACTAATTCGCCGCTATTGACATAATGTTGAGCTTTAATTCCCAAAGGGGTTTGCTCTTTCATAGCTTGCCTTAATATTTCCCCTGTAGAAATATGGGGAATATTCAAGTCTTGAGCCAAAATTTGAGCTTGAGTTCCTTTACCAGATCCAGGTGGTCCCAAGAAGATTAAACGTGTCACTATTGCTTCACCATTCCTTCATAGCGCTGAGAGATAACATAAGTCTGGACTTGTTTAGCTGTATCAATCGCCACACCTACCAAAATCAGCAAAGAGGTAGCACCCAATCCTCTAAAGGTTGGTACGCCTAAAGCACTTTCCACAGCTGTAGGGATAATAGCGACAAAACCCAAAAAGATCGCACCCAAAAAAGTGAGTCGATTGATCACACGCTCGATATACTCGCTTGTAGCCTTTCCTGGACGTATACCAGGAATACTAGATCCCATTTTCTTCAAGTTTTGCGCTACATCAACTGGATTGACAATCAATGAAGAATAGAAGTAACTAAAGAAAATAATTGAGACTAAGTAGACCAGAGCATAAACCCAAGCCCCAGATCCCCCAGGACTGAGATAAGTGTTGACAATGTTAGCTATTTCCGGATTTCTGGTGAAATTGGCAATTAACAGTGGCAAACTCAAAATGGCAGCTGCAAAAATAATCGGCATGACACCACCAGAATTTAGACGCAGGGGTAAATAACTGCGTTGCTCTGCCAAAACTCTGCGACCTACTTGGCGACGTGCTGAAATAATTGGGATGCGGCGGATGCCTTCTTGAACAAAAACAATACCCACAATTGTGGCTAAGAATACCAAGATGAGAACGATCACGCGACCAACGATTTCTCTACCACCAACTTGCACCAAGTCAATGGTATCGCCTAAGGCTTTAGGTAATGAAGCTACGATATTGACAAAAATCAGCAATGATGCGCCATTACCGATTCCCCGCTCTGTAATCAGTTCTGATGCCCACATCACGAACATGGAACCAGCTGTCAGAGCGATGGCTGTTTCAGCTACAAATACTAAACCTGGGTTTAAGGCAAATTGCTGGAGAAAGAATGCCGAAAAAGCCACACTTTGAATAGTCGCCCAAACAACAGTGACATAGCGGGTGATTTGCGAAATTTTCCGCCGACCTGCTTCACCTTCATTTTTCTGTAAATTTTCTAAAGATGGAATTGCCGCAGTCAGCAACTGGATGATAATGGACGCATTAATAAAGGGCAAAATTCCCAAAGCAAAGACTCCCAAAGTCGAAAGTCCACGTCCAGAAAATATATCCAATAAACCGAAAACAGCATTATTTCCCGATATAGCTTCGGCAAACCTCGCTCTATCAATTCCTGGTACTGGCAAAAATATGCCTAGGCGAACCAAAATTAAAATACCGACGGTGACAAGCAGCCTACCTCTCAGTCCAGCTGCTTGCGCCATCTGCATAAAAGTTTCTTGAGCCGTGGGGGCTTTTTCTCGACTGATCATAGAATGCTACCTTTATAGTGAACCAGGCGCTGGCAGCGAGTGGGCTTGCAAAGTGCGCTTTTCTGGCTCACTCTAAGACTTCGCAACTGCCACCAGCTGCCTCAATTTTGCTTTGAGCTTGTCTTGTGAAAGCTGCCGCTTGTACCTTGAGCGGAATGCTCAATTCCCCATTGCCCAAAATTTTCAATGGACCTTTGGCAGCAGTAATGATACCTGCATTTTTGAGGGAGGTCAAAGTTACTTCTGTATTGGCAGGAAGGGAGGCTAGCTTCTCTACATTAATCGTAGTGTAAATTTTCCGATTCACAATCGGAAAGCCCTTAAGCTTTGGTACACGACGATACAAAGGTTGTTGACCTCCTTCAAAACCAGGTCTGGTACTGCTACCAGAACGAGATTTTTGACCTCTCATACCTAGACCAGCGCTAGCGCCCTGACCTGCGGAAATACCCCTGGCTACACGGCGACGGCGTTTTTTTGAGCCTTTTTGGGGCTTAACATCGTTGAGTCTCATGATGTAATTAGTACTTGTTTACACAAAAGCTCTGACTTAAAATTGCTGAGGAGCCAGTGCGGTCTTGGGGTCTCCCCAAGTGAAGCATCTGGCGTTGCTGAGTAATAAGACTAGCCTCTAGCCCTAATCCTTTTTTCATGCGTTATTTGGTGTACGCAGTTCACCACAGCTACTAGATGTAGAGTCTTTCAATAGGAATACCTCGATCTTCGGCCACTTCAGAAAGAGTCCGTAATGTAGATAAAGCATTAACTGCGGCTCTAGCATTGTTTAGGGGGTTGTTGGAGCCAAGTTGCTTAGCCAAGACGTTACGCACTCCTGCTAATTCCAGTACAGTCCGAACAGCACCACCTGCAATTACCCCAGTACCAGGTGCGGCTGGACGCATAATTACCTTAGCACCACCACCGATACCATCAATGGGATGGGGGATGGAGTTGGATTTAGTCATGGGGATATCAATCAGATGTTTTTTCCCATCGGCTACGCCTTTTTTCACAGCACCAATAACATCTGAGGCTTTGCCTACTCCTACACCAACTTGGCCACGTTCATTACCGACGACCACGATCGCACGGAAGCTGAGTTTTTTACCTCCTTTAACGACCTTACTTACCCGGCGGATTTGGATGACGCGCTCTTGCCAGTTGGTTTCTTCTTTTTTTGTGCGGTTAGCTTTACGACGACCAGTTGCCATAATCAAATGCTCTCTATTAGTCAGTTGTCTTTTGTCTTTTGTCATTCGTCTTTTGTCTTTAGCCAATGACTAATGACCAATGATTTACCCTGAGCGTAGCCGAAGGGCTAATGACTAATGACTTTAGAAATCTAAACCAGCCTCGCGTGCGGCATCAGCTAAGGCTTTGACACGACCATGATATAAGTTACCACCACGATCAAAGACTACTTTGGTGATTCCTTTTTCTAGCAATCGTACGGCTATCAACTTGCCAACTTGCGCTGATGCTTCACAAGTAGCGCCTGTAGCTAAACTAGACTTCAACTCTGGTTCAATAGTTGAAGCTGCTACTAAGGTGTGTTGCTGTGTATCATCGATTACCTGGGCATAAATGTGTTCGTTGGAACGAAATACAGCTAAACGGGGACGTTCTGGAGAGCCGTTAACTTTCCCACGAACGCGTCGATGGCGACGCTGTTTTGATTCTCTACGAGTAAGTTTCATTTTTACTTCTTACCACTCTTACCAGTCTTACCAGCTTTGCGTCTGACTACTTCACCGGCATAGCGAATACCTTTACCTTTGTAAGGTTCTGGTGGACGTACGGCACGAATTTTGGCTGCTGTGTTGCCTACTATTTCTTTGTCGTAGCCAGTAACGATGACGTTAGTGTTATTTTCCACGGCAAATTGCACGCCTTCTGGGGGAACAATTTGCACTTGGTGGCTGAAACCCATGTTCAAAACTAGATTCCGCCCTTGAACTTGTGCCCGATAACCTACGCCTTGGATTTCCAAACGACGTTGAAAGCCTTGGGAAACTCCCTCGACCATATTGGCGACCAAGGTACGGCTCAAACCGTGCATTTGTCGAGAAACACGGGTGTCATCTCGACGGTTTACCTGTAAGATTTCTCCTTCTTGGGAGACAATGACATTGGCAGGTAGGTCACGAGAAAGTTCACCTTTAGGGCCTTTCACCATTACCTTTGTGCCATCAATTGTCACTTGCACTTTGGCGGGGATAGTAATTGGACGTTTACCAATACGAGACATGACTTTTTGTCCTTTATCTTGAGTCCTGAGCAGACTACCAAACATAGCAAAGTACTTCACCACCCAAGCTTTGACGCCGTGCTTCACGGTCAGTCATGATGCCACTGGATGTGGAAATAATGGCAATGCCGATGCCACCTAGTACCCTGGGTAAGTCTTTTCTATTGGAGTAAACACGCAAACCTGGTTTACTCACTCGCTTCAAGGCAGTAATTAAAGGCTGACGATTCTTACCTTTGTATTTCAGGGAAATAACTAGGTTACGTTTCACCCCTTCTTCTGCTTCGGAAAATTCAGCAATAAAGCCTTCCTCTTGTAGTACTTTTGCAATACTACGAGTCATTTTTGTGGCTGGCACGTTTGTAGTTTGATGCCTTGCCAGGTTGGCATTGCGGATGCGCGTCAGCATATCTGCAACTGTGTCGTTAGCCGCCATCGTTCCCTCTTTAGATGAACTTATTGATCGCGAAAAGGCATTCCCATTTCTTTAAGTAAGGCGCGGCCTTCTTCGTCGGTTTTCGCTGTAGTGATGATAGAAATATCCAGACCACGGATTTGGTCGATACTGTCGTACTCGACCTCTGGAAAAATGAGTTGTTCTCTCACACCCAGAGTATAGTTACCGCGACCGTCGAAGCTTTTAGGACTAATGCCCCGAAAGTCGCGAATTCTAGGTAGTGACAAACTAATTAGTCTGTCGAGAAAAGCATACATCCGTTCGCTTCTGAGGGTCACCATAATGCCAACAGGCATACCCTGACGAATTTTAAAGCCAGCGATCGCCTTTTTCGCCCGCGTTACTACTGGTTTTTGCCCAGTGATCAGCGCAATTTCATTTAAAGACGCTTCTAGCGCCTTCGCATTTTGAGCCGCTTCCCCCAAACCTCGGTTAATCGTAATCTTGACTAACTTCGGTACTTGATGAACGTTAGTGTATTGAAACTGATTCGTCAGTTTGGGGACAATTGTCTCTTGGTATAAGGTTTTGAGTCTTGTTGTCGCCATAGTTTTTTTGTCCTTCTCCCTGGTCTTGGTCAGGGAAACTTTTTTAAATGCTGAGTGCTGAATGCTTAGTCAAGAAGCTACTGTGGCACATCTATTGGCTAATTCTTTATTTATCGAGAATTTCACCTGTTTTCTTCAGCATTCTCACCTTTTTACCTTCTGCGGTGAAAGTGTAGCAAACACGACTGGTGACGTTTTGCTTGGTGGAGTAGAGCATCACGTTGGAACTATGAATTGGAGCTTCCTGGGTGACGATCCGGCCTGATTCCCCTTCTTGTTGGGGTTTCATGTGTTTAGTTTTAATATTGACACCTTTGACAACGACTTTACTCAGTTGGGGCAGTGCTTTAACCACTTCGCCAACTTTACCTTTGTCTTTGCCAGCAATTACTTGCACAGTATCACCAGTTTTGACGTGCATCTTGTAGAATACTTTGGGCTTTTCCTTGCGGCTTGCCATTACAGCACCTCCGGAGCCAGAGAAACAATTTTGGTGAAGTTTTTATCGCGTAATTCCCGGGCAACTGGGCCAAAAACCCTTGTACCTCTGGGATTACCATCTTTGTTGATGATGACGGCTGCGTTATCGTCAAAGCGAATGGTCATACCACTATCCCGGCGGATGTTGTGACGGGTGCGGACAATCACTGCCTCAACGACATCGGATTTTTTCACAGCCATATTAGGAATAGCATCTTTGACAACCGCAATAATTTTGTCGCCGATGAAACCATAACGTCTGTTGCCGGCACCTAATACACGGATGCACATGAGTTTTTTGGCACCGCTATTATCGGCAACATTCAGGAAAGTCTGGGGTTGAATCACAATTTATCTCCTTTTTGGAGTTGTTAGTCGTTATACAACTATTACGTTGTCGCTTTGGTGTTCAAGATTTCTTTGACTTGCCAGCGCTTAGTTTTGCTCAACGGTCTAGTTTCTTGAATCCGCACGCGATCGCCTACTTTGCATTTACTTTCTGCATCGTGAGCTTTATAACGCCGGGTTTGAACTACAATTTTGCCGTATTTAGGATGGGGGGCGCGGTTTTCCACAGCAACTACCACCGTTTTTTGCATTTTGTCGCTCACTACCAAGCCGACTCGTTCTTTGATTGCCATAATCTCCTATGATTCTTGTTTAGCCGGTTGATTTGCTACCCGTTTCCGCTCAGTCTCTACAGTCAGCAACTGAGCTAGGCGATGTTTAGCATGGCGGAATTGGTGAGGTTTTTCCATTTGTCTTGTGGCTTTTTGCAAGCGCAACTGAAACAGTTGTCTTTTAACAGCGACAATTTCCGCAGCCAGTTTCTCGTCACTTAATTCTCTAGCTTCTGAAATTTTGGGAAGAGGCATAACCTACTCCTGCTCCTGTGGTTGAGAACGCACAATAAACTTGGTTTTAATGGGCAGTTTATTTGCAGCCAAGCGCATAGCTTCACGGGCGATTTCTTCAGAAACGCCAGCGATTTCAAACATAATGCGACCTGGTTTGACTACGGCTACCCAAAACTCTGGCGAACCTTTACCAGAACCCATCCGGGTTTCTGCGGGACGCATGGTTACTGGCTTATCGGGGAAAATCCGAATCCAGATTTTGCCACCCCGGCGAATATAACGAGTCATGGCCCGCCGAGAGGCTTCAATTTGCCGGGAGGTAATCCAGGCTGGTTCTTGAGCTTGGAGAGCAAAATCACCGAAGTTAATGTTGCTGCCACGGTGGGCTAGACCTTCCATCCGTCCGCGCTGTTGTTTGCGGAATTTAGTTCTTCTAGGACTTAACATGACTAGGTACTATGTACTGGGTATCAGGCATTGGGTATCGGGCATTGGGGAGGCAGTTGCTCCACTTGGGGTCTCCCCAAGTGGAGCAACTGCCGTCATGGGGCATTGTCAATTTCCTCTGCCCCATGCACCATGCCCCATCTCCATTTATCCTTCATTAGATCGGTCTTCAAATTGCTGGCGACGACGTTGTTGTTGACGGCGACGAGGTTCGCGATCGCGTGTTGTGGGTGGGGCGGGAGTTTCTTCCTGTCCAGGAATAATTTCTCCTTTAAACACCCATACTTTGATACCTAAAATCCCGTAAATCGTTTTGGCTGTGCAGTAAGCGTAGTCAATGTCAGCCCGTAAGGTATGTAGAGGTACTCTACCTTCGCGAGTCCACTCTGTCCGGGCAATTTCTGCACCGTTGAGTCGGCCGCTGACTTGAATTTTGATGCCTTGGACACCAGCACGTTGAGCGCGCTGAATGGCTTGCCGCACTACTCGTCGAAACGAAACACGTCGTTCCAATTGTTGAGCAATATATTCACCAATTAAGTAGGCATCAGCATCAACTCTTTGCACTTCGACTACGTTAATGCGAATTTGCCGATTGCTACCCAGCAGTTCTTGTAGTCCGGTGCGTAGTGATTCAATCCCTTGCCCACCGCGACCTACTACTACACCGGGTCTAGCCGTGCGTACCTCTAGGTCAATTTGGTCAGCTTTGCGCTCAATCCGCACCTCGGAAATCCCGGCGTTGTTTTGAGCCAGTCTGCCCAACTTTTGTTCTATGTATTGACGGAGTTTGTGGTCTTCTTGGAGAAGTTCTGGATAGCGATCAGGAACAGCAAACCAACGGGATTGATGCTCTTGTGTAATACCCAGGCGAAAACCAACTGGATGAATCTTCTGTCCCACAAATGCTTCCTCTAAAATTTCTGACTTTACGCAATTTTTGTGTCTGATAATTATTCAGCAGAGGCGTCAGCAGCTACAGCTAAAGTGATATGACACGTCGGCTTGCGAATTTGGTAAGCTCGACCCTGCGCTCTTGGTTGAAACCGTTTTAGCACTGGACCTTGGTCGGCATATGCCTGAGTAATCACCAGTTGCGTCCGGTCTAACCCAGCGTTATGCTCGGCATTAGCTGCTGCGCTTCTGAGCAGTTTTAATACTGGTTCACAGGCTCGATAAGGCATGAATTCCAGGATAATCAGCGCTTCTCGGTAGGAACGCCCCCGGATCTGATCGAGTACACGACGCACTTTATAAGGAGAAATGCGTATATAACGGGCGATCGCCTTCACTTCAGTAGTATCAATAGCCATAATTTTCTTCTTTAGTCATTGATCATTAGTCTTTAGCTGATGACTAATGACTAATCACTATCTCCCTGCTTTTTTGTCACTCTTGCCATGACCTCTGTAGGTGCGTGTGGGAGCAAATTCTCCCAACTTATGACCTACCATTTGCTCATTTACAAAAACTGGAACGTGTTGGCGTCCGTTGTGTACAGCTATGGTATGACCTACCATGAGGGGTAAAATCGTCGAGGCTCTTGACCAAGTTTTAATAACTTGTTTTTCGTTTTTAGCGTTCAGCTTTTCAATTTTGCTGAGCAAATGGTCAGCAACGAAAGGACCTTTTTTTAGAGAACGACCCATAGGTTGATTTTGGATTTTGGATTTTGATTAATTTAGGTTGACAAATTTGGGATTTTATAAGTAACCCTAATCTAAAATCCCAAATTTAAAATCTCAAATTCTAAGACTGACGACCACCACGACCCCGTTTAGAAGATTTGCGGCGGCGACGCACAATCAATTTGCTGCTGGCTTTCTTGGGTTTGCGTGTTTTCGCACCCAAAGTTGGTTTACCCCAAGGCGTTACAGGTCCGGGTCTACCAATGGGTGCTCTACCTTCACCACCACCATGAGGGTGATCCACAGGGTTCATCACACTACCTCTGACTTTAGGACGACGACCTTTCCAACGATTACGTCCAGCTTTACCTGCACTCAAGTTTCTGGCGTCGGTGTTACCTACTTGTCCAATGGTGGCGTAGCATTCCCGGCGAATCATCCGCACTTCCCCTGAAGGTAACTTGAGAGTTACATAATTACCTTCTTTTGCTACTACTTGGGCGCTAGCACCAGCAGCACGTACGATTTGACCACCTTTACCAGGAGTCAATTCGACGTTGTGAACACTAGTACCTAAGGGGATATTCGAGAGTGGCAAAGCATTGCCATCCTCAAAAGGAGCATCAGTCCCAGCAATAATTGTTGTTCCCACTTTTAAGCCATTGGGGTGAAGAATATAGCGCTTTTCGCCATCTTCATACAGCACAAGGGCAATTCGCGCATTGCGATTAGGATCGTATTCAATTGCTGTGATTTGGGCAGTAATATTACGCTTATCCCTTTTAAAGTCAATGATCCGGTAAAGTTTTTTATGTCCGCCACCCCGACGACGGCTGGTTATCCGCCCTTGATTATTACGGCCTTTGGCACGATGTTTGTACATCGTTAAGGACTTTTCCGGCTCCGTTTTGGTAATTTCGGCAAAGTCGGAGATCGTTACTTGGCGAGTACTGGGGGTATAAGGGCGATAAGAACGAGTACCCATAGTTTTAAATTCAAAGTGCTGTTAGCGGTAGCGGGGCGTTTAGCCCGTGCTGAATCAAGAGGCTGAAGTTATCAAATAACTAAAGCTCTGGGAATAGAACTTGTCTAATCTTGTCTACGTCCCCAGGTGCAACGGTAACAATTGCTCGCTTGTATTGGGGCTTGTAACCAATAAATTTACCAACACGCCGCTTTTTGCGCGGTGGTAACATGGTATTTACTTGGACAACTTTGACTTGAAATAAGTCTTCAATTGCTGCTTTTATTTCCGGCTTACTGGCCTTTGGAGTTACTTCAAAAGTGTATTTGTTTTGCTCCATGAGGATGGTCGCCTTTTCGGTGACAATTGGGCGACGCACTAAGTCAGCAAGGTTACGGGGGTCAAAGTTAGGCACTGTAGACCTCCTGAATTTTTTCTAGGGCTGATGCCGTAACTATAATTTTGTCAGCGTGTAGCAAGTCGTAAACATTCAGCTGGTCGGCTGCAATCAGCTTTAAATTCTCGATATTGCGGGCTGACAAATAAACGTTATCCGCCGTGACAATTTCAGACAAAATTAACAATGTCTTGTTTTCTGGTGCTGCTCCCCAACGAGCTAGCGCTGCTACTAGTTCTTTGGTTTTGGGGCGCGATAGTTCGTTGCTAAATTCTTCTACCACAGTTAAATCGTCAGCGCGACTAACTAGTGCGGTTCGCAATGCTAAACGCCGTTCTTTGCGGTTTAATTTCAGGTTAAAGTCTCTGGGTTTTGGACCAAAGATCACACCGCCACCACGCCACAGTGGTGAACGAATAGACCCTGCACGAGCGCGACCAGTACCTTTTTGCCGCCAAGGTTTGCGCCCACCACCTCGAACTTCGGCACGAGTTTTTGTACTGGCGGTTCCTTGGCGAGAATTGGTCATTTGCCTTACCAAAGCTCGATGCACAATATGAGACGCTGTTGATTCTTTCGCGACTCGCAACTCGAAGGTTGTCTCGCCGACTTGTTCCCCTTGCCAATTTTTAACTACACTTTCAACCATTTTTGTGTCCTTTGTCAGTTGTCATTTGTCTTTTTTTTTAATCATTTGTCCTTAGCTAATGACTAATGATGACTAATGACTACTTCCCAACTTTCTTTGCAGGCAGAATATTTATTAAGGACCCCGGCTTACCAGGAATGGCTCCTTTAATTAGCAATAAGTTGCGTTCCGGGTCTACTCGCACCACAGTCAACTTGCGAATTGTTACGCGGGTTCCACCTAAGCGCCCTGCCATCCGTTTACCCGGATAAACACGACCTGGTGTTGTACCAGCACCAATGGAACCGGGCGCTCTGTGATTTTTGGAACCATGTGACATGGGTCCGCGACCAAAGTTGTTGCGTTTCTGGTTACCCGCAAAACCGCGACCGATACTTGTACCAACTACATCTACAAGTTGACCTGCACTAAAAATATCTGCCTTAATTTCTTGACCTAACGCATAATCACTAGGAGTATCTGTGTGATACTCATTTAGATGTCGTAATGCTGGGGCAGATGATTTTGCCAAGTGACCCAGCAGAGGTCTATTTAGAGCCTTTGGTTTGACTTCGCCGTAACCAACTTGGATGGCGGCGTAACCGTCGGTCTGTTTTGTTTTAACTTGTGTAACGGTGCATGGACCTGCTTGCACAACGGTGACAGGAATCGATACTCCTGCATCGTCAAATACTTGGGTCATGCCCAGCTTGGTGCCGAGAATACCTACAGACACAGTTACTGGTTCTCCTTTATACTTGCTGGTTGGGAATCGGACTCTAGAGCACACTTTTACACTTTTAGTGCCACTGATTGAGGTTAGACGAGCCTCAGAATTTGGGAGCAACTGACGCCGTTCCATTTCTTGCGGGACAAAAAAGCCGTGTACTCACTGCTTGGTGAATCCGTTTAATTTCACTCACTTGGTCACCAGAACAGCCACAAGTGTCTTCCTGTGAGGAAGAAATAACTTCTGGATCAGGGCAATGCTTTAGAGCTTTGCTCTTTGTGCAGCAATGCTTTCGTCCGAGCAATTGCTTAGGCACTTTCTGGAGGCAGTGCTGTAGGTAGGTTTCCCGCCATGACATGCTACTGCCGTGTGTAGTGGGACTTAAGTGGTTGTTTACCACTCAGTATCCATTAATTAAGGCTGACGCTATGTGATGAAATCAACACTGCTGCTCAGCTTTGACTTCACTAGACACACTAACCTTAAACTATAGTTCAAGATTTTGCTTAGTTCTTCAGGACTACAGGAGTGAATGCAGTCTAGATATATTTGTGAACTTTGGTGATTCAGCCGTAAGCTTTCAGACTAAATTCGATTAACCTTAAAGCTTTTCTAGTTTACCAGTCTCTGATAACTTTTAGCCAGATTAATACTCATGAAATGAGTTACTGGCTTGGAGTGATCTGCTATTTGTAAAATAGCAGAAAAATGTAGACTGATTTAGCCAATTGGTCACAATCTAACATCATAAACTATAAATTTAGGTTTGTCCATAATTCTGGCTGAGAGTTTTTACTTGGTTGTTTCAAGATGGGCTTTCTTGAGCAGATACTTCAACCTAATCTGGGTTCAGGGTAAATAATAGAGATATCTAAGTGGGATAGAACGGAAATTTATGGCACTAATTACCACTGGCAACGCTTTCATCCGCGATCTGGAAAAATTTGGTTCCCTTGGTGTTTATGTACCTTTAGAGGGAGGTTTTGAAGGTCGATATCGACGCCGACTGCGTGCGGTTGGCTATGTCGCTCTGCATATGACTGCTAGGGGACTAGGCGACGTAGCGGCCTATCTCACAGGAGTTCATGGAGTCAGACCACCTCACCTTGGTAAAAAAAGTACTGGTAGTGGTGCGGCGGTAGGATATGTGTACTATGTACCACCAATTGTCACATATCACTTAGAACAGCTACCACCAAAGTCTAAAGGTTTAGTGTTGTGGATGATTGAAGGAAATATTCTTTCCGATCAAGAAGTTGAGTTTTTAGCAACTTTGCCTAGCTGGGAACCAAGAGTAAAAGTAGTGATTGAGAGGGGAGGCGATCGCGCTTTCCGTTGGCAACCGCTTAAAGACACATACTCTGCTAGTTATCAGGCTGTGTAATCAGTTAGCATGTGGGCGATCGCTACTACCAAAACTTATTTGAGGTGCGATCGCTCATATTGCGGACAATTATAGTTAAGAATCGGCATACTGTAAAAGGGAGAGCAGCTTAAACTACTCCCTACTTTCTCAAGCGTGAAGGTGATCAAGCGAAAATGAGACGTAAATCTACTGGTAGATCGGCTACTACTTCTAAATCCTCTGCTTTCCAATCTCCTTTATTTAACTTCTCGACCATCGCAATTTTGGCGGGGGTGCTGATTTTGGGAATTGGAATTGGTATTGCTTTTAGCTCTACCACCACTTTAACTCCATCCAATGTAGCTTCCCGTGAATTCATTGACACTAAAGCACCAAATCCGGAGATTTGCGTACAGTATGGAGCTAGTGCAATGGTGATGGACGCTAGACTGTTCGTAACTCTCAACCCTTTTAATGTCTATGTTGCCCAACCAAGTATGCGTCCTGGGTGCGTTCTCCGCCAAAATAACTGGGCAATTTTAGAGCAACGCAAACTTGTATCATCTAGTCAGGTAAGAGAATGTAAAAATCGCCTGAACACTTTTGGCTTTACAGGTAACTTGGAAAGCGAAAAACCTGATATTAGATGTATCTACCAGAATGAAGCAGCGCAAAACTTCTTTACGTCTCAACCAGGTGCAGTCTCACAACCTCAAGAAACAGATAGATTTTAGATTTGGATGAAAAAGGAGGTGGGGAGTAGGGGAATAGGGAGTAGTTTTCTTATTCAAAACTCAGGAAGGAAGCACTTTTAAGTCAGTTGGGTTTGGGAAGGGGTTGACCAAACTCAATCACTTCTATATGCGGCAGATTAGGTGGATTGTTGGGGATTGCAGGTACGGAGAAATCAGGACTTGTGACAGGAGGAATGTGATTAAGATTACTAGGTTGATTGGGAAAAGTGGCTGGAGGAAGGATAGAACCGGGTAGTTGAGATGAATTGCTAGGAGTAGGAGTGAGAGGTGGTACAGTTACAAAGGGTTGCTGTGGGTTAGTAGTCGTTGGTGTTAAGGTACTGGGTAACTGGAGATAGTCACTTGGCGCTAGATTATTGAGTAAAGATGGAAAATTTCCCAGTTGTGTCAGGGGATTATCACTAGTAATTGTCGGACGTAATACCCAGCGCGTGGGGTTTTGTCGGGAAGCTGGTTGCAGTTGCACTTTGTTGGTATCTACAAAATTTCCAGATGCCAAATCTAGAACAATGCGAGTTACAGTGTCATTTAATTGGGCAACACGAATTCTTTGAATTGCGCCAACATAATTTTGTGTTGTGGGAACATAACCCAACTTAGTATCTGGCAGATCCACAACCAGACGAGGTGGTTCGGGGAGATAAAAATACTGGGGAGTTGTGCCTGCTGAGAGGGTAATTTCTAGTTGCACAGCCTCTGGATAAAAGCGCCAATTCTCTAGTCTTGCTACTGGTGCGGCGGTACTACTGCCAGTTTGGAGGACAATGACTGCGTACAACCCAAACAGCCGTTTACCCCATTGCAAAGATTGCCTAATCGTTAGTTCCTTGTACATTGATTTTTATTCCTTGTATTTTGAGCCATTAGGCATTTTTTTTAGGACTAATAGGTAATAGTTTTTCTACTATGAGCAATGAATGATTACTAATTTTTTTCGTAATCTTTTCTAGATTCCAGGCATATATTAACAAAAAAGCTAAAATTATCGAATAAAGAAGATTATGAAATATTGCAGTAAAGCAAAGCATAACCTAGAAATTGCCTCATAACAAGGTTGGCTTACCAAGTTGTGTAAAGATTTATATTGACATCTAAAAATCTCTGGTTATAGTTATTATAGTGTTGCTGAGTAGACACTAAATTCATCTTAGTTATAGTTCTACTTCAAATGAATTCAGCAGCTATCAATCTAATAACTGTCAAACATATATTCTGGTCATCTATACGTTTATTCATCAGTCATGAAACATGCTTGAGCTAAGGTTCATTATTAATGCATATACAAATTATAAATAAAAGTTTTGCTAGGCAATTTTTCCAAGTAATATACCAGAAAATCAGACAATCTTTACCATCTGTTTCTGGTATTTTATTTTTATTAATGTTATGGCAATTGTTAAGTTTAAGGTCTGAGACATTATTGCCTTCTCCCTTGGAGGTTGTGATTAATACTGGGGATTTAATTAAAAACCCATTTTTTAATCATGGAGGACACAATAAAGGATTTTTTTGGTTAATTCTCGCTAGTTTGAAAAGAGTTGCTGTTGGCTATTTTCTAGCTGCAATAGTGGGTGTTCCAGTTGGTTTTATGGTCAGTTTAAATAGCTTCTGTAGAAAAGCAATAGACCCGATGATTCAACTGTTGCGTCCTGTAGCTCCTTTGGCTTGGCTACCTCTGGCACAAGCAGTCTTTCTCAAACCCAATCCTTCAGCGATTTTTGTAATTTTTATAACTGCTATTTGGCCAATAATTTTGAATACGGCTTTGGGTGTACAGCTTGTACCCAAAGATTATATTAATGTTTCTAAAATTTTAGGTTTATCACTATTTGAAAATTTTTTTAAAATCCTGTTACCTGCAACTTTACCTTATATATTTACCGGGCTGAGAATTGCAATTGGTTTATCATGGTTAGCAGTTGTAGCTGCCGAAATGCTGCTTTCTGATGATGGAATCGGCTTTTTTATTGTTGATGCTTACAATAATGCTAATATTCATGAAATTATTTTAGCTATTCTTTATTTGGGTACAGTTGGTTTAGTACTAGATAAAATAATGGCTTATATTTCTATCAAAGTTACTCCTCAGGAATAATTTTTTCTAAAGCATCCACTTCAGAAATAAAGGAAATAATGTGTCTATCTTTGTCGAAATCAGGGGCATCGAAAAAGAATTTACTTTTAAAAATGGCAATCGAAATATTGTTCTCAAAGACATAAATTTAGAAATTAGACAGGGATGTTTTGTCTCCCTAATTGGTCATTCTGGTTGTGGCAAGTCTACATTACTGAATATAGTGGCAGGTTTGGAAAAACCTACACGAGGTCAGGTGCAAGTTGATGGTCAATTGGTAAAAAGACCCGATCGCGATCGCATGGTAGTATTTCAGAATTATTCTCTGTTACCTTGGCTAACTGCTTGGGATAATGTCGCTCTGTTTGTTGATAAAGCCATGCCTCACAAGTCTCAAAATGAGCGTCATCAAATTATTGCCTCTCATTTAGAAATGGTTGGTTTAAAGGATGCAGCACATAAAAAACCAGGACAACTTTCTGGAGGGATGAAACAGCGAGTAGCTTTAGCGCGGGCTTTAGCAATTCAGCCAAAATTATTGTTACTAGATGAGCCATTTGGTGCATTAGATGCCTTGACTCGGGGATCTTTGCAAGTAGAGTTAATGCGTATCTGCGATATCTACCACATCACAACAATTATGGTGACTCATGATGTAGATGAAGCGCTATTACTGTCTGATCAAGTGGTCATGTTGAAAAATGGGCCTGCTGCAACCGTTGGTCAAATTTTGGATATACCCTTTGGACATCCTCGTTCTTTAGAAATTAAGGATTGCTCCGAATATCATCACCTACGCCACGAACTGATGCAGTTCTTGCACAACCAAGAACAAGCTAAACGCCTAACAATTTAGGGTAATGATATGGCAAAACTTGACAGACGACAATTTCTAGCCACTGCTGGCGCAGCTGCATTAACTCACAGTTGCGCCCATCAATTAACTTTTAAGGTTGCTACCAATCAGTTAAGCCAAAGTGTTTATGTTGCGCATACAGATACACCTGAAATAACCACCGCAACCCTAGGCTTTGTGCCCGTAACGAGTTGCTGTCCTTTAATTATTGCCAAAGTTAAGGGATTTTTTGCTAAGTATGGGATGCCTGATGTCCGGGTTGTCAAGCAGCCTTCGTGGGCTGTCATGCGCGACAAACTGATGTTAGGTGCTGCTGACGATGGTTTGGATGGAGGTCATCTGCTGTTTCCCATGACTTATTTGATGGCTACAGGAGAAATTACCTATGGGCGGAAAATCCCCATGCATATCCTGGCTAGACTAAATGTGAATGGACAGGGGATATATGTTGCTAATACCTATAAAGAGTTAAACCTGGGTCTAGATAGTTCGCCACTAAAATCAATTTATGCTCAAAAGACATCAGCCGGAGAAACTGTACGTTGTGCAGTTCCCTATCGTCGAGTCACAGGCGATTTTTTCATGCGCTGGTGGTTGGCTTATGGTGGTATTGATCCAGATCAAGATACATCAGTGATTGTGGTTCCTCCGCCCCAGATGGTGGCAAGTATGCGGAGTGGAAGTATGGAAGCTTTTTGTGTGGTTGATCCTTGGCATCACCGGCTAATTAAACAAGGACTGGGTTATTCGACTGTTACTAGTGGAGAACTATGGAATAATCACCCAGAAAAAGCACTAGTAGTGAGAGCTACATGGGTGGATAAGTACCCTAAAGCAGCTAAGGCAATTTTAGCAGCAGTCATGGAGGCGCAAATTTGGTGTGACCAACCAGAAAATAAAGCAGAACTGTTTCAGATCATGTCACAACGCCAGTGGATTGGTGTGAAAAGTGATTTGATTGGCGATCGCTTGTTAGGTAAAATGGATTACGGCAATGGGCGTGTAGTAGAAAATAATCCCCATGCAATAAAATACTGGCGTGAGAATGCTTCTTACCCTTTCAAAAGTCATGACCTGTGGTTTTTAATTGAAGACATGCGCTGGGGTAATCGGTCACCTGATTTTGAGACAAAACCCTTAATTGATGCGGTCAACCGTGAAGATTTGTGGCGAGAAGCTGCTAAATTAATTGGTCAGGAGGCAGCTATTCCAGCTAGTACCTCACGCGGAGTAGAAAAGTTCTTTAATGGCTTAGAATTTGACCCAGAAAATCCCTACGCTTATTTGCAAGCTCCCAAAATTAGGTAACAATGAATAAGTTAATTAAAGGATATTTTGCTAGTTTAATTGAACCAAAATTTGTGCCAACGGCTGTAAAAGTTGCTTTGATAGTTGGTTCTATTTTATTTACCATCAATCATGGAAGTGCTGTGTGGCAAGGAAAAATGAGCCGCGATCGCTGGATTTCTGCGGGACTAACATACATAGTTCCCTATTTTGTGAATATTCACGGTCAATACATCAGCCGTCGTAGATCATCGCAATCGGCAAAATCTCGGCACTAAATTTTCTTTTTAGGCGTTGCTAGTTGAGATTATTTGTCTGAGTATATGAAATTTGAGTTTGATCTGCGAAAAAGTCAATTGAATCAGGAGAAACGTAGTCTTGAGTGACTTGAGAATTATAACCACTCTCCGCCTCGGAAACGCCAACGGGGAAAAATAATTCGCATCAGGCTTTGGGAGGCGGTAAAAACTGCTAGCCAAACAAAGCTATAGTGCAGTAAAAAAGCTCCTATTGGTAGTGCTTCTTTGGGTATAGGTATTGGTAAAAACCCAAAAATTTTTACCCCACAAAAGACAAATACTAATTCCCACATACCAGCGAATAATTGATAAGCAGCTGGCCAGTCCCTATCCCAGCGAAAGTTTTGAAAATAGTTATAAAGCACATCCCAACCTAAGCCAAAGATGGCAACATAAGCAAGTATCCAGAAATAAACCGAGTTAGCACCAGGGCCAATTAAGCCCATTGCAAAAGGCAAAGATACTAATACGCCTACACTTGCAAGTAGTAATAATCGAGTTTGCCAGCGACCAAATAAAGTTGGTGTCATCTGAATGCTTCCTTGCTGAGTAAAAAATATTTTCCGCCTAAAGCAGGGAAATAGGTAAAAGCAATTCTATTTCTGTAATGATGTCAAATGGTAATCATATTGAGAATGATAAGCTGCCAATGGTTCCCAATTAATTACATCTTCTAACAAAGCTTGATAGCCTTTTCGCTGATAGCCTTTTCGCTAATTGCTGTGTGCGTTAGCGTAGCTTACCGTAGGTATCGCCCCGTACTCCCAAATTATATAGGACATGACCAGAACTATCCGGTAACATCCACCATCGGCGCAGTTGCTCAACCCAACCGCCTTTTTCTGGATTGCCAAATCCGTAAACTAAGCTATCCCCTAGTGAGACAATCTTCAAAGGCTGACATTTGTTTCGTGGTACAGACAGCTGCATTGAGGAAGAAAGCTCGAATGTTTGCATTTTAAAGACTATATTTTATATCTTTACAAGATTCTATACATTTCTACACCATTAAAGCGTATTTTTCTTGTCTTTAAATTCCGTAAGCTTTACATATCTGCTTGGGAAGCGTTGACTAAGTAAGGAACTGGCGCATCCCTGCGAGGCCAATTCTGCCAGAGAAAGCGAATCAACAAAGGCAGAGATATCAGCATTAAAATGACTCCTGTCCCCAAACCAGAACGCAATTGTTCTAAATTGTTCACATTTGTAGTAGTTTGTGACCCATGAGAAAGCAATCCTACTGTTACTGCTAGTAAATTATTTAACGCATGGCAGACAATAGGTACAATCAATGTCCGGGTTTTGATGTATAAAACTCCCATCACAACTCCGAACAAAGATAATCCTAAGAAATTAGCATGTAAAATTCCGAATATCAGCGAAGAAATAATTAAAGCAGTGTGAATGCCCCATTTGGCAGCCCAGCGCTGTAATATCACCCCGCGAAAGATGAATTCCTCTGTGATGGGTGCGACCACTACAGTTGCGATCGCACTCAGCAAATTATTCAATAAAGGTGCTGAATTTTGCAAAGAAGGATTGCTAGCAACTTGGCGCATCACTTCCTCTACAAAGGAAGGGGCAATCCATGACAATAGGGAAAATGATACTAGATAGGCACTGAGTGAACACAAGATCAGGAGGAGAACTAAGCCTATTATCGGCAACCACCCATAGTTGCTGGGAACACTGCCCACAACATACCGGAGATTAATTCCCAAGCGATGAAAGTCTGCCAGTACCCAAAGGCAAAGCAATCCAAATATGAAAATGTAGAGAATCAGGGTAACGACTTGATTGTCGAATGTTAAATTGCTAATCCCTTGTACCAACCCTAATGCCATGCCGAGACTCAACGAGATGAGCGAACCCTGCAACAGCAAATTCCTAACTTTGAGCTTGTGGAATGGATTATCAAGATTATGGATCATAAGTGCTGAGTGTTATGGACGCTGCTGCGGTTGACCGCATGGTGGAGTCAGTACATTGGTGGATCTTGGTGGTTTCCCCAAAGAAAAACCACTTTTTGCGTAGCGTGCCGTAGGTGTAAGGCTTCGCCAACTTGTGAGCATTCAAGGTACATAGCTTCTCTGTTCGCGTAGCGTTCCGCAGGAAAAGAGGCAGCACCTAGCGCTGCTGAGTCAGAAAGTAGTTTTAAGGTGATTGATTAAATACCCACTTCAACCACTGCCTAGAAGAACTGACAGTATTTAAACGATGAACTCCGGGCGCACGAGCGGCGGCGAGTCCATCAACAGCGACTAATGCGGAATACTGCAAACCGAGGAAACTATCAACGGCTGCATACGGGCCACCCAAAGTAATTGCCCCAGCCGCATACATCTGACCTTTGCCATTCCGCATTTCTGGTAACTCAAAATTGTTGGACACGACTAAGCGCCCCAAATGATTTAGAGGCAAATTGTAATGTTTTACTAAATCTTCTAGTAAAGGGCTGGCATCCACCTTGGCATCCAGTCCGGTAGCATCAACAATAAAGTCTGCGGCCAGTTTCATTTCACCAAAGCCTTTTTCCTGAATATGGGTAATAGTGCGGTTTTGAGTATCCCGTTCTACAGCTTTCACTTCACCGAAGGTAATTTGATACCAGCCTTCACTTAGCCCTCGTTCAGTGATATCCTGCCAGTCGTGACGGTCGGCTGTAGTAGTGCCACCCCAATCGGCTAGTAAGCGCTGGCGTTCATCAGGACTCGCTTTTTCTAACATGACGCGGAGTTCACCACCCCAGCAGGCTTTTGGCCAGTTAAAGGGTTGAAATTCGTAATGATTTTTGACTAAACGCTGAGTTTTTTGGAATTTGTTGCCTTGGGGTTTAGGCGATCGCATCAAATGCAAAACTGTAATCTGGCGATTTTGCTTTCTAGCTTCATAAATTCTTTGGATAATTCGCGACGCAACTATCCCCCGTCCCCGAATTAACACTGTACCACCCTGTTGTTCCAGTTGCTGATAAATATGGTCGTGTGCTTCATAGGCATTCACCACAGACTTAAAGTCTTGATATTTTTCTCTATAAGCTTGTAAATCTGGCAGAAACTGAATTGCTGGATATCCAGTAGCTAAATGTAAATAACGACTAACTATAAAAGCATAATTTCCCGGCCCGCGAGAATAAGCTACACAATATCTGCCATCATCTGTTTTGCGAATTGCCCGCACTCGCCCATAACGATAAATTTGATTCCAGCCAATGCGCTTCACTTCCCGGTCTATGGAATCGAAGACATTACCTGCACGGGGTGTATAAGTTTCCGCAAAGGTTGGTTCAGCAAACACTTGCCATAAATACCGCGATGCCGAATTCAGCTGACCTTTGCTAAAGTCACGCCAAGCTTCCCGCAAAGCATAACTGGGCCAACCCCAAATATTATCAGGACAAGAATCGGAATTGGATCGCAGTCTTTCATGTAAGGGAATTTGCGAATTCAAACAAAGGCGCTTGTAACGCGCGTATGGTTCTGCTTCTAATCCCAAAGCAACAATTTTGTCGGCACTTACACCACTAATTCGCAACAAGTCAACCCAAACAAAACTACCTAATCCCGCCCCAATTGCCAAATAATCACATTTATCTACTGGTAAGCCTGTGGCGTGAAGTGCTTGTACAACAACTGTTTCCGCTTGAAAAGCTGGTGGGGGAAAATTGCTTGCCAAAGGTGTCATCGGCGGGGCTGGTGGCAAGCCAGGGTCTGGGTTATTAGTATTGTGGTTAAATCGAATCATTGACGGTGGGCTGGTAGCTTGGGTAGTGGCGTTGACACCAAACATCACCGTCATCATGTAGGGACCAATTTGCAACGTATCACCGTTAGCTAAAACACCACGGTTTTGTCGTTGACCGTTAATAAATACACCGTTAACGCTGCCTTGATCAATTACTACTAGCTGGTTTTGTTCCCAATCAATGAGGGCATGAAAGCGGGAAACTTCATTACTGTTAAGCAGCATTCTCGCAACGCGCTGTCCCTGAAGTTCAGCAGGTAAACGGGTGAATTCACGACCAAAAGCTATAGGCGTACTCAACGTTGGTTCTCGCCGTTCCCCCGTCGCTGGATCTTCCCAACTTAATTGAATTTGTGGATTACTCATTAAATATTCTCCCCCATCTCCCTCATCTCCTTAATGATTGGGTGCTACCAACACACTGACTGCCGCAGCCAAAGATGTCCCACACCAAGGACAGCCAATTTGCAGATTCTCCGCAGGAGACACTTTATGACATTTGGGACACTCTAGTCCATAAACTCCTTGTGGCTGTGCTGGGGGTGTGGGTAGATGATGATGCTTCTGTTGTCCTAATGGCTGTTGTGGGGGTATTAGTGGTTGTGGTGGAGTCAAAATTGTTACAGGAATACTAGCGATCGCCATCCTCGTAACTTGGAGTTTCATTTGACCCAAATAGATAATACTGCCCTCATTTAAAGGCATTTCACCCTGGACTAATTGCTGTCCATCTACGAGGGGAGGATTGGGCGATCGCAGATTTCTGAGATAAAAGCGTTGCTGCTGGGTGTGAAAAAATATTTCCACATGTAAACCAGATACAGTTGGGTTACTTAGAACAATGTCACACCGGAGTGGATCGCGACCGATGCGGACGTTGCCAGGATTTTTACTTGGCTGTTGTTCATAAATATGCTGAATTCTATCTTGGCCTGCATCGTGCCACTGTAAAGTTAGTGCGTTCATTGTTCTAACTTAGGTAACTCGTATTTAGTTACTTCAACTTCTTCCTGTGCGATTCCTAACACGATTGAGCAGACGCAAGCAAGTATTTAGCACAAACTTCAACAAAACGATATCGAGATCATTTGCTTGATCTGGCAGATGCTAATTTATCAGCAACACGTGTGGTTTCTGGCAGCCGATATTTTGGTGTGCAGCGTAATACATAGTCAATTGCTGTAAGTAAACTGATTCTATGACCGATGGAGACATACACAGGTTTTACACCTTTACGTGTTCTTAAAACTGCCCCAATAGTTTCACCTTTATCTATTAGAGGTTGCCAGTTACCTTTAGTATCTGGCAATTCGTCATGCTTACCAATTAACAAGGATTTTGCTACACCAATTGTGGGTGTATCCAAGATTACTCCTAGATGGCTAGCTATGCCAAATCTTCGAGGATGAGCGATGCCTTGACCATCACACAAAATGATATCTGGTGTAATTTTAATTTTTTCTAGCGCGTCGAGTACTGCTGGTATTTCCCGAAATGAAAGGAAACCAGGAATATACGGAAACGAAGTAGGACGGTGTGCTAATGTCGTTTCTATTACTTGTAAATCGGGAAAACTCAACACTGCTACTGCTGCACGACTAATAGTGCCATTGGCTTCAAAACCCATATCTACCCCAGCAACGTACTGGACAGGTTGTTTAAATTGATCTAATTGAATTACCTGATTTTGCAAATTTTCTTGGATATTTATAGCTTCTGCCAACGTCAAAGACCAAGGATGATGTTGATAAATTTTCATGATCAAAGTCAAAATTAAAAGTGTGCTTTTCCGAAATTTTGATTGGCAATAGTGTATCTACCGATGACACTAATTTTAAAATTTTTGTAGTCTTTGAGGAAATCACATTCATTTGTGTATCAATAATTGATGAACTATAGCACTTTATTGAATTGAAAAAATATGCGTAATATTAGCAGAAATCTTGATAATAAATTTCAATACGGAGTTTACATTGCTGGAGGAATAAGTTTTTTGATTTTGGCAATGATGATCCGTCCCTTTGCCGTTGTTAATGCTGGGGAACGAGGTGTAGTTATGCAGTTTGGCAAAGTTCAAGATAAAGTTTTAGACGAAGGTCTACATCCTATTATGCCAATTGTGACATCAGTTAAAAGACTCAATGTTCGCGTTCAGCAAAATACTTTTAAATCTGATGCGGCTTCTAAAGACCTCCAAACAATCACCACAGAACTTGCAGTTAACTGGCACATTGACCCACTAAAGGTAAATAAAATTTTCCAACAAGTTGGAGATGAGAAACTAATTATTGATGGAATTATTACCCCTGCGGTATCCGAAGTTTTGAAAGCAGCTACTGCTAAAAAAACAGCCGAAGAAGTCATTACTAAAAGAACAGAATTAAAGCAAGAAATTGACAGTAATCTCAAAAATCGCTTAGCATCTTATGGCATTATTATAGATGATGTTTCTCTGGTAAATTTCGCCTTTTCTCCAGAGTTTAGTAGAGCAATTGAATCTAAACAAATAGCTGAACAAGAGGCTAAACAGGCAGAATTTATTGCTCAGAAAGCGACTCAAGAAGCCCAAGCAGATATCAATCGGGCTAAAGGTCAGGCTGAAGCACAAAGATTACAACGGCTAACTTTAACGCCAGATTTATTACAAAAGCAAGCAATAGAAAAATGGGATGGTCGTTTTCCCACAGTCATGAGTGGTAATGGTTCTTTGCCATTGATCAATATTAGTCCTAATAGTTTAGCAAGCGGAGATACTAAACAGTAATTTTGAGTGCTGATTTCTGATACTGTGTTTGTTTTCACAATACCAGGTGTACGCGCCTTGTCTGTGTAGCCCCGGTATCACCTCTGTTAATTTGTTGTTTGCCTTTTGAAAATAATCATTTCAGTACCAACAACTGGATTACGCGCTACCAACCTGTCTTGAGAGTCGATAATTTCTAGATGAGTGAAATCAAGTTCTTGAGAGCGTTGTAATATTTCTGTGGCTAGTTGATTTTGTTGGGATTCTGGAAGATTGTACCAATCATCATTAATTTTGACAGTTAGATTGCTAGTGCGGAAGTTAGCTTGAATGGATTCTATCAAGCCGGAGGCAAAGCGATCGCTAATTTCGGCAACTTGATTTTCAATGGCTGCAATTAAGGTTTGTTCTGGTGTCAATTTGATGGTCGGTGTTGGTGTTGCTTCTGGTTCCGGCGTAATTTCTTCTAATGGCTGTGGCTCTGGTGCTGTTAACTCTGGTGGAATAGTAATTGTGGGAGTTGGTGTCGATACAGGAACCTCCTCAACTGGGGTAACTGTTGCTATTTCAGTTGGTTTTTTAGTCAACACAGTTGCAGTTGACCAAAATATAGTTACAGTAATTACCGCGAGAATTCCTGTCAACACTGTATCTGACAAGTTGTTAGATACATTTGATGGTAAAAACAAACGGACTTGTCTTAAAAATCTATTCCATTGTGTTGCCAAACGTTGCCAAAAACTGGGTGTTTCTTCAGTACCCGGTGGGGGTGCAGTCTCCAGTTTCACCACCGCAGTTTCTAAAATTCCAATCATCCCTCGGAGAATTTGGATGATTTTGACTTTCCAAAAAGGTGGTTGACGGGAATCAGTGGACACTGACTGATTCGCTTCAGGTTCACGGGAGGAAGGGGGTTGTGAATTGGGATCGTCTTGTGACATGGAACTTTCACCAAAAGCAGCGAATCAAAGACAAATAACTAGCATTTTTGCTGCTGCTGCCTCTTTTGCCCTAATGTATCATTTCAATGCTCATTGCTTCTTCGGCTAAACTGACTAGTTATTGAGTTTTGGTGAGTTTATGAACCTGAAACGCCGTCAATTTCTATTTTTAGGTAGTCTTGGTACTCTTGGTACAGGACTTCTCGGTTGGACACTAACTCGACAAAATGGCCAAATTGCTAATGTTGCTGATTCAGCAGTTATAGCCGCCACCCCAGCCAAAAATGACTTGCTATTGCGTTTTGTTTCTGTTGCAGATACAGGAACTGGTGCTAAAGGACAATATGCTGTGGCTGAGGCGATGAATTTTCATCACCAGCGAAATCCCTATGATTTAGTAGTTTTAGCTGGAGATAATATTTACAACGATGGCGAAATTGAAAAAATAGGTGCCGTTTTTGAGCGTCCCTATGAAAATTTACTGTCTCAGAATGTCAAATTTCACGCTTGTTTAGGAAATCATGACATTCGCACTGAGAATGGTGACCCACAAGTCAAATATCCCGGCTTTAACATGAAGGGACGTTATTACACATTTCGCCGTGACGCAGTACAATTTTTTGCTTTAGATACTAACCGTAATGCTGATTGGGAGAAACAAGCAGTTTGGTTAGACCAAGAATTAAGCCGCAGTGATGCACCGTGGAAAGTAGTATTTGGACATGACCCGTTTTATTCATCGGGACACTATGGAGTTAGCCAAGCATTAATTAAACGCTTTGTACCTTTATTTAAAAAGTACAATGTGCAACTTTATATCAATGGCCATGACCATAATTATGAGCGTACTCGTGCTATTGAAGGCACAACTTATTTAACAACTGGTAGTGGTGCAGGTGTTCGTCCTGTGGGGCGTTCTGAGTGGACAGAACATGCTGCTGAAAGGTTGGCTTTTGCTGCTTATGAAGTATATCCCGATAGAATTGAAGTCAGCACAATGGGCACTGATAAAAAGATTTTCGACAAAGGCGTAATTAAGTTTCAGTCTGTTTAAGTTTAGTTAAAACTAGGGTGGGCATTTGCCCACCAAATACATTGCATTCAAATAAAAGATTGAAGCAGTACTAAACGTGATACGCCGTTATAACTTTTGTTTTGTCTTGACTGTATATTGATTCAACTCTTTGATATTCAAGATGCATCCACCAAACTTTAATCCTGTTACCTTGTGCTGAAGCACTTCCCGCTATGAAGTAACCAGCTTTTTGCATCATTTCTTCAAATTGACTGGAGTCTATGACCTTACATTTAAATTGAGGTATTCCTTGTATTTGGTGCTTCTCTAGGGTCATAGGTTCCCTGATACGTAGTCAATATCTTGTATCCAGGTAATACTAAAGCAATGCCAGCCGGGCTGTGAATTTTACCAGGATACTTGTAAGGTAAATCATCAGGAATACTTCCGCCAATCCGAATATTAAATCCTGGGAGCCACACATATAAACCAGGGATTAGCAAGTCCATACTATAAACGATCGCCCTCATTTGCTCGTTTTCTTTGGGGGCGATGCTGTTCCTTATCCGTAATCCAAAGTTTGGTTTTGTGACACTTAGCATAGTTTCAATCCCTTGTGGGGATTTTTGAATTTGTTAATTTCCTAGTGGAAATTGGTTAGTCGTTCTACAAATTTTAGGAGTTTCAATCCCTAATAGGGATTATATCTTGACAATCTTCATTATAAAACCCCTGCTTCAGAATTTGTCAAAGCAGATGTATTCATCCAGAACTGCGCCATTTTGTACTGTAATTATCTATTTACTCAAGAATTATTTTTAGTTGAGTTAAGAGAGCAGCGATCGCATTATAGTAAATCACATCAACTGGACTCAAGAAAAAGTTTATGATTTTAGAGGCAGTGATGCTGAATATCAAACCTGGACTGGAAGATGATTTTGAATCTGCTTTTAAAAAAGCTTCTAGTATTATCTCAAGAACTAACGGATATATATCACATGAACTTCATCGATGCATAGAAGCTCAAAGTAAATATTTGTTACTTGTCAAATGGGAGAGTTTAGAAGCTCATACTGTGGGATTTAGAGGCTCTGCTGAGTATCAAGAGTGGAAAAAATTGCTGCATCATTTCTATGAGCCATTTCCCACTGTTGAACACTTTGAAGAAGTAGAATTAGCTTAAGTTTTTTAGCAATTACTCCACTCTTTGTAACTGCGCTACTCTGGGGTCAACAATTTTTTGCCCCAAACTAGCAAATTTAATTGCTACAGATACTTTATTACCTTCACCAAAGACGTGCGTAATTTCACCGATACCAAAAGCTTTATGTAAGACGCGATCGCCTACTTGCCAGTTTTGGGGTGTATAGGGCTTACCGCCAGCTTTAGCCGCAGTTTTGGTCTGTGGATGACGGACTTTTCGAGTGTTTAATAATTCTTCAGGTAGTTCGTCGAGAAATTGCGATCGCATGGCGGGTTCACGAGAACCATATAAACGACGTTCACGGGCGAAAGATAAATACAATCTTTCTTGGGCGCGAGTAATACCGACGTAACACAAACGGCGTTCTTCTTCCAAGGATGCTGGGTCATTCATAGAACGGTAATTGGGAAATAGTCCCTGTTCTAACCCCACCAAAAACACTACGGGAAATTCTAACCCTTTAGAAGAGTGCAATGTCATTAAAGATACAGCTGTTTGTCCTTCTTTTAAGTTATCTAAATCAGAACTAAGGGCGGTACTTTGCAAAAAGGCGGGAAGGGAGACATCTTCGTTCTCTTCTTGAAATTGTAGTGTGGCGTTGTAAAGTTCCTGGACGTTTTGGATGCGGTCTTCGGCTTCATCTGTACCTTGATTTTGCAAGTCTTGAATGTAACCAGATTCGTCTAAAAGTCCCATCAGTAACTCGGAAACTGAAACTGTAGCAATTTGTTCTTGGCAATTGCGAATCATGGCTGCAAAGTTATTCACAGCTTTTGCGGAACGTCCAGCTAATGTATTTACTGATGTCTCATCGCTAATAATTTCCCACAGCGTTGTGCTTAATTGCTGGGAAGCATTCACCAAATTGTCGATGGTAGCTTTACCTATTCCTCGCCGAGGAGTATTAATAACTCGTAATATACTGACTGTATCTGAGGGATTAGCGATCGCTCTTAAATAAGCTATGACATCTTTAATTTCTTTGCGATCATAAAATTTCATTCCGCCTACAACTGTATAAGGAATTTGATTCCTCACCAACAGTTCTTCAAAAGGGCGTGATTGGGCGTTGGTACGATAAAGTATGGCAAAACTACCCCAATCTAACTCTGGGTTTTGGTGTTCCAAAGTCTTAATTTGCCGAATCACAAAATCGGCTTCGTCTAATTCATCATCTGCTTTGTGACAATAAATCTGTTCACCCTCACCCCGTGTGGGTTTAAGGATTTTATCAATCCGTTGGGTGTTATTTTCAATTAATTCATTAGCTGCTTGCAAAATATTTTCACAAGAGCGATAATTTTCCTCTAGCTTCACCATTGTACGGGTGTCTGCATCTGGCAAACCATCGCCAAAGTCTTGCTGAAATTCCAGCAAAATAGTAAAGTCTGCCATCCTAAAACTGTAAATAGACTGGTCAGCATCACCCACAACAAAAACTGAACGATTGCGCCATTCCCATTCACTCTTTCTATCTTCGCCATTGGTTACTAACAAGCGAATTAAATCATATTGAGTACGGTTGGTATCTTGATATTCATCTACAAGAATATGCCCAAATTTGCGATGCCAGTAACCTAAAACCTGCTCGTTTTGCTGAAATAATCTTGTAGGAACCAGAATCAAATCATCAAAGTCGAGGGCATTATTTTCGGCTAACCTAGCTTGATATACGTCATAAACATTAGCTATTACTCTTCCCCGATAATTGGGTTGTTCTCGCTCGAAGTCTTGGGGCGAGAATCCTTGGTTTTTAGCGTTACTGATAGCGTAGCGCACAGAACGGGCATCAAATTTTTTATCGTCTAAATTTAACTGTTTGGTGACGATATCTTTAATTAAACTTTGGACATCCGATTCATCAAAAATAGAAAAATTGCGATTCCACCGCCGTCCTTTTTCATCTTGATATTTTTCAATATCAAACCGGAGAATCCGCGAAAATAAACTGTGAAAAGTGCCACACCACAAGTCTTTGATAGTGTTTTTGTAGACTTGCGATCTCAATTGCGTTTGTTGGTATTCTGTCAGTAAATCAAACCGTTGACCATGTTCTTTCATGGCCAATTGTTCCGCAAATAATTTTTGAATCCGTTCCTTCATCTCCCGCGCGGCTTTGTTGGTGAAGGTCACCGCTAGGATATTTTCTGGATCAACACGGTGTGTGAGAATTAAATTCGCAATGCGATAAGTCAGCGCTCGCGTTTTACCGGAACCTGCGCCAGCAACAACTAACAAAGGGCCGCAGTAATGTTCAACGGCTTGACGCTGGCTGGGGTTAAGGTGACTGAGGAAATCAATGGTGGTTGTCATGGATAGTCAAGGCGACTGAGCAAATAATCGCTCCTTTGAGAGTATCGCAATTAACGAATACAATTCTAGATTAATTAAAAACGACTAGGTATTGGGCATTAAGAATTAAATTTTCTCCCCGTTTCCCCATCACTCTTGCACAGTCAATGGCAAGTGAACAGTAAAAGTAGACCCAACTCCAAGCTGACTTTTAACCATAATTTCACCACCCATCATCTGGCAAAAGTGGCGGCTAATTGCTAACCCCAACCCAGTACCACCATATCGTTTTGTGGTTGATGTATCACCTTGTGTAAAGGGTTTAAATAGCTGTTGCTGTTGGCTAATAGACATACCAATACCTGTGTCAGCCACGGTGAAGCTAATTACACCCAAAGGCGCATTTGGTAGTAGGTCTGTCTTTTCACTCTTCACTGTTAAGCTAATCTTGCCATTGGTGGTAAACTTGGCGGCGTTGCTGAGTAAATTTAATAACACTTGCCGCATCCTAGTTTGATCTGCATACATTGTACCAAGTTGTTCTTCGCAATGAACTTCTAGAACGTTGCCATTTTTGTCTATAGCAGATTTGACCGTTAAAACTACATTATTAATTAGTGTGGCGATCGCAAATGTTTCTGGATAGAGAGTCATTTTCCCCGCTTCAATTTTTGATAAGTCGAGGATGTCGTTAATCAACTCCAGTAGATGTCTACCAGCAGAGTTGATGGTTTCTAAGTCAGTGATGAAGTCTCCCGACAAATCTAAATCGGTAGCGTCGTCTTGTAGCAGTTGACTCAAGCCGATAACCGCATTTAATGGTGTGCGTAACTCGTGGCTGACATTTGCCAGAAATACACTTTTTGCTTTGCTAGCTGCTTCTGCTAGTTCTTTGGCTTGTTCTAGTTCTTTAGTCCGCTCCGATACCCGCTCAATCAGACGATTAAGCGATTTTGCTAATAAGCCAATTTCATCTTCAGTAGTGACAGGAGCGCGCAAATCAAAATTAGATTTTCTTGCGACTTGTTCAGCAACTTGGGTGACAGTAATTACTGGTTCAGCGATCGCGCGACTGGTTCGCCATGCGACAATGGCGGCGATGGCTACTGACACCAGCATACTCATCATGACAATAAATCTTTCAACTCCTTTGGCCTGTTCTACATCTTGTTGCCTTGCTTCTTCTTGACGTTCGGCAGTTTGCAGGATATTTGTCAATTTTTGCGAGAGTTGGTCTAGTTGCATGGCTGTTTCACCACGCATAATTTTAAGTAACTGCTCCCTAGCGATGTCAACCTTTTCTGGCTGCACTTGCTGAGAGTCGATTTCTTGTAAAACAGCTTCTATTTGGTCAACGTATGATTTTAAACTAAATCCATAATCTTGCAATAAAGCTTGTAAATTAGCACTTGTTGCCGCTAATCGGCTAGGATTCCTGTCTATATATTTGGTAATTTCTTTCTCCAAATTTTTAGCTGTGTTCACACTCTGGAGAAATTTAACTTTTTTATTTGGCAGTCGTTGTGAATTTTCCAAGACTGCAACTAAATTGGAGCTATGCAATTGCGCTCCCAATACCGCATCTTTATAATTTGTGAGTAGTTGTCTTTGTTCCTGGGCTTGATTAAATTGCCTGATTTCTCTGCCTCGGTAGTAATTGGCGATTACTAACCCAGTAAGCGAGCCAAAAAAGCCAATCCCGATGGCCACAAAATATCCATAGCCAATTTTTTGATGTATGCGCCAGGAACTGGCTTTGAGTTTCCCTCGTGAGGGAAATTCTATGGTCGGGAGTTCGTCTATTGAAGGCTCTTCTGTTGGCACTTTTTTGCTGTCTGGACTGCTTTCAACAGGGACTGGCTTTTGAGTTTGCATTCCTCAAACCTCCTTACCCTCCCGCAAATATGATCGCATCAGTCTTGTTGGTACGATCAAATTGATTGATGATTAACATTTAGCGTTATCTTCTTTGATAAAAAACTCAAAAAATTGCTGACTAGATGATTTTCATGAGTACTTTAATATTTAGTTACTTTGGATATGAATGTTTACACAGATGCACAGTAGAAGCCACAAAACCCTGAGTAGCAAATGTCTTTTAAAAGCTTGTCTTTTTCACCACTATTCTTATGCCCAGTTAATTATGGTGATGTTTTAACCATTGGCTGTATGTTAACCTATCCTAATCTTAGTCTTAGGAATCTACACATAGGGTTCACATAATAACATCTTTGAGTTTCTTGGGGCTAGAAACATGAAAGCCACTATATTTTGACATACGTCCTAGGTCAATAGGGATTTTATCATCAATTGGTCTGATGCTCAAATAATTTTCCTTTGAGTATTCGCCTGATGTTGGGCAGTTAGCGGATTTTTGAATAGACTTCTCTGGAAATTAACCCATAGGCTGAATAAATCAAAGAGCAAAACTTATATTTACGGTGATATTTAAGTAACTTTTGATGAAAACCCTCTGCCTAGTATTTATTTTGACACCATAAAAGCAGAGGGAGCTTTCTATCGCAGCTTCTTTGCTGAATATTTCAATTCAGTGGAACTGGATATGGGGTGTGAGAAATAATTTTACCCAGTTCCTGATCGGCTGAGGTTTAATTTAGTATCTAAGCGATCGCTGCCGCCAGCGACTGATTGACTAATTCTTTCAACAATTCAGCCTTATCGGTGTGTTCCCAGGGCAAATCTAAATCATTGCGCCCCAAATGACCGTAAGCCGCGACGTCCTGATAAAAACGTCCGCCTCTTTCACTTGGTAGGTTGCTTAAATTGAAAACATGGATAATCCCTGCTGGACGTAGTTCAAAGTTCTGTTTGACTACTTCCAGTAAAGTTTCATCATCTACTTTGCCAGTACCAAAGGTATCGAGGAAAATGCTCACTGGACGCGCTACACCAATGGCATAACTTAGCTGAACTTCACACTTTTGGGCTAACCCCGCAGCGACAATATTTTTGGCTACATAGCGAGCAGCATAAGCGGCAGAACGGTCTACCTTAGTGGGATCTTTACCGGAAAAAGCGCCGCCGCCATGCCGTGAATAACCACCGTAGGTATCAACAATAATTTTCCGTCCTGTCAATCCCGAGTCTCCTTGGGGTCCACCAATGACGAATTTGCCAGTGGGGTTAACTAAAAAACGTGTCTCTTGACTCGGTTTAATATCTATGTCGCCAAATACAGGTTCGACTACCATTGACCAAAGGTCTTGTTTAATTTTAGCCTGTACCGCAGCTTCATCAGTGATTTCCCCAATACTCTCTGTGTGTTGAGTAGAAATCAGAATCGTATCAATACCTACCGGATACCCGTCTTCGTAGGCAACAGTTACTTGAGTTTTGCCATCGGGGCGTAAGTATGACAACTTGCCTGTTTTGCGGACTACTGCCAGTCTGCGAGCAATACGGTGGGCGAGACTGATGGGTAAAGGCATCAATTCTGGTGTTTCGTTACAAGCAAAGCCAAACATTATACCTTGATCACCCGCGCCAATTGCGTCGAATAATTCATCACTATTCTGCTGACGTGTTTCTTGAGCGGTGTTAACACCTTGGGCGATATCGGGTGATTGTTCATCTAAAGCTACGATAACACTGGTACTGCTCGCAGAAAATCCATTAACAGCATCTAAATAGCCAATTTCCGCTATTTTTTTGCGCGCAAGGTTGACGTAGTTTACATTAGCTTTACTGGTAATTTCACCAGTAATTAGCACCAAACCAGTATTAACTACTACTTCAGCCGCCACACGACTGCTGGGATCTTCTGTCAGTAAGGCATCAAGAATAGTATCAGAAATCTGATCGCAAATTTTATCTGGATGACCTTCGGTAACTGATTCGGAGGTAAATAAATAGCGACGAGACAAAGAGGTTTCCTCCTTTTGAAGTATTGTCGCTGGCTAAATTTTGGATATTTATTTAGTTCAGCTACTAATTTCTGAAATCATAACAATATTTACATGCTCAGTAGTGAGTATTTCTTAAAAAGTCATTTATGGAAATTAAGTAATCAGTTAAAATAATAAGATTTAATGAGTTGCATGATGATTTTTGGTATAAAAAAGGGGGACACCCAGAAGCACCCCCAAAAGCTTTGACACAAACACTGTTTGCTTAAACTTGAACTGCTAATTTTGCTTCCTTTGCTGTCAACCGCTCGTAAGTAGCGCGCATTTTCAAACCTGTCAGCACTTGGAACAAACCAGTCCCATTGTTGGAACCTGGATACTCACGGTGTTGAAGTAACAAGTGAGTCATTTCACCATCGTATTTGGTGGATGTTTTACTGAGATGAGTTTCGATGTAAATAATTTCTTCCAGGTTATCAAATTGACCGTCTACCTCTAATACTGAGACGTAGCGACCGTAGTAGACATCTGAACCATAGTACAGTTGCATACCAGGGTAAGAACAGGTTAATTTGCGCCCGCAAGGAGTCCAGTGAATTGTCGAGCCTTCATCAAATAGGTAAGTTGGTTCATAGCCTTCCTTACCTTCACGTTGCAGCATACGTACCCGCAGGACTTTGCGCTCTGTATCGTTTTTGATTAAGTTTGTGGGCAATACCTGGAGAACTACATCAGCAAATTCTCTTTGTGGTTCAATGAACTTTTCAAAATCAGGTTTACGAGAATTGATTTGAGCTAAGACATCTTCATAGCGATGACCTCTTTCTGCCATGTCTCGCTGGATTTTCCAGGCAATTTTAACTTCATCGCTGATGTCGAAATAGACACTGAAATCAAGCAGCGATCGCACACGCTCATCATATAAAGGATGCAGTCCTTCAACTACGACAATGTGATTTGGCTCCACGCGCTCTGGCGGATCAATCATGCCGGTTTCGTGGTTGTAAATCGGCTTATCAATTGCTTGACCTTCCTTGAGCGCTTTAATTTGCTCATACATCAGGTCAAAATTGTTTGCCCTGGGGTCAAGTGCAGTGATTCCAGTCTCTTTACGCTGTTTGCGATCTAGGGAATGATAGTCATCTAAACAGATGACTGTCATGAACTCTTCACCAAATAAATCTATTAAACGACGCAAAAACGTAGATTTACCGCACCCGGAGTCTCCGGCTACTCCAATCAATACCACGCGTTCCGGCTTACTTGTCATAAATCTCCTCTAAATACTAAATCAAATGTGTCAATCAATATTTTTTCACACAGCAGATTTTGAAGCCAGGAGTTTACCCCATTGGTTTATCCTGCGTTCTTGCTACCCAGCAGGGCTAAGAAATATTTGGACGAGTAGACAACTAAGTAATAGTCGTCACTTGTCTGACCGAACCTTAATTTACTGCTGGTAAGTATTTAATCCTAGTGGTATATTAGATTTTAACAGAATGGGGTATTCTGTAACAAGGTTTGCTGTCAGGAATCATCTAGAGCTTTACTAGTCATCCTAATGATTTAGTTGTTGATTTTAAAAGTCCTGTCATCATCACCTATAAACGATGTGTCAACCACATATATTGCTCTGTACCTCTATTGTTCAAGTCTATAAGGTATAATTTTCTTTGGCAGCAAATTTTATCTATTTCTCGAATTTTAATTTGGGGTCTGGCAATGCTCTTCATCTTCAAAGCCAGAATCTATCTCCAGAATGATTAGGTAAGTTGCACAATAAAAATTTTTGCCAGTAATTGTCTAAAAAGCTCAAATGTATGAACATGAGGGTGATCACAAGGTACTGACAGAGGTTGACAGATGTTTCACATCAAGTAAAACTGATTGTAGTTGCTTATATAACTTTTCCCTCAATCATAATTGTTTGTAGCTAAACCTATTCTGATCATGGCATTAGCTGTGATAGTGAAATATATGGCTAAAAACATTACTGGGAGGTAAATACGCCAGAGAATTTAGAACCAATTAGAAAAATTTTTCTTGATTAGTCCTATCTAGTGTAAATGCCTCAAAAAAGTCAACACTTAGAGGCAAAATGAGCAATGGCTTGTGCCAATCAAAGTTGCCTTTTCATGCTATATTTCATTGCATCTTGCCCTTTGGGTGGTTGAGAGCTATCTCCCTGATCAGAGTAGTAGTTCACGAAAAAAAAATTAAATTGACTCATTATTAACATTCTCCCAAAGGCTTATCCTTTACCGTAGAAGGTGAACAGGTGTGTTTTTTGCTATGCTTGCATGTCTTTAGGTGAGTGTACTGAGTACGGCATTAGCTCATGATGCCGCTTTCCCATCGCACCAGTTTTGGTAGCCAAAAATCCGATAAACTAAAGCTGGTATGTGACGGGAAAAGTTTTTTTGAGAAACGGTTTAGTAAAAATCGGAGTGGTAGAACGAATGTACAATCAAGGTGCTGTTGAGGGTGCTGCCAACACAGAATTAGGTAGCCGCGTCTTCGTTTACGAAGTGGTGGGTCTGCGTCAAAACGAAGAAACTGATAAAACGAACTACCCAATTCGTAAAAGTGGCAGTGTGTTCATCAGAGTACCTTACAACCGCATGAATCAAGAAATGCGACGGATCACTCGCCTAGGCGGCAAAATTGTTAGTATCCAACCTGTAAGTGCTCTAGAACAACTTAATGGTAAAGCCTCATTAGCGAGTGCTGATCACAAAGAGGAAGCTTTAGTCACATCTGGAGAGAATGCTAACAGTGAGGGGAATGGTAAAGCCACACCTGTGAATGCGAATAGTGAAGTCAAGGGCTTCGCTAAACCACCAGCTGAAGAACAGCATAAGAAGAAGGACAAAAAAGGCAACACCATGACTCAAGCGAAAGCCAAAAAAGGCGCTGACGTTCCTGTGAACATTTACCGTCCTAATGCCCCATTTATTGGTAAGTGCATATCTAACGAACCATTAGTAAAAGAAGGCGGGATTGGTATTGTTCAGCACCTCAAGTTTGACCTGACCGACGGTGATTTGAAGTACGTAGAAGGGCAAAGTATTGGCATTATTCCGCCAGGTGTGGATAAGAACGGCAAGCCAGAAAAACTCAGACTATATTCGATCGCCTCAACTCGCCATGGCGATGATGTGGATGATAAAACAGTATCGCTGTGTGTTCGCCAGTTAGAGTACAAGCACCCAGAAACCGGCGAAACAGTCTATGGTGTTTGTTCTACTCACCTGTGTTTCTTGGAACCAGGAGCAGAAGTAAAAATCACTGGCCCAGTGGGTAAGGAAATGTTGTTACCCGATGATCCTGAAGCCAAGGTGATCATGATGGCAACTGGTACAGGTATTGCTCCCATGCGCGCTTACCTATGGCGGATGTTCAAGGATGCAGAAAGAGCAGCTAACCCAGATTACCAGTTTAAAGGATTCTCTTGGCTGATATTTGGTGTCCCCACAACTCCTAACATCTTATATAAAGAAGAACTGGAAGAAATACAACAGAAGTATCCTGATAACTTCCGCCTCACCTATGCTATTAGCCGGGAACAAAAAAATCCCCAAGGTGGCAGAATGTATATCCAAGACCGTGTAGCAGAACATGCAGATGAACTGTGGCAGTTGATTAAAGAAGAAAAGACTCACACCTACATCTGCGGTTTGCGTGGTATGGAAGGTGGTATCGATGAAGCCCTAACAGCTGCTGCTGCTAAAGAAGGAGTAGTCTGGAGTGAATACCAGAAAGAACTCAAAAAAGTTCATCGCTGGCACGTAGAAACCTACTAAATGCTTCCTTTCTGAGTTATGAATGGGTGAGTAGGGTGGGCAATGCCCACCCTACAATTGTTTTATATGGACAGCTGAGAAAAGAGTTCTAAGTGCTTGATTCACCCGCAGGCTTTAGCCTGTGGCTATACAAACAAAGCCGTGATTAGCAGGCTAATTAGTTAGTATAAATATTCAGCACTCAGGAAGGAAGTACTCAGCACTCAGAAAATAGGGTGCAAAATTTGTGGGTGTGAAATTAGGAATATTAGGATTAGGCACTGTCGGCACAGGTACAGTGCAATTACTACAAGATGTAGTAGGGCGTAACCCGTTATTGAGGGAGATAGAAATATATCGGGTGGGAGTACGATCGCTTGATAAAATTCGTCAAGTAGAATTACCTCCGGGCGTATTAACCACAGACTTAGCAGCCATTGTCAGTGATCCGGCTGTGGATATAGTCGTTGAGGTGATGGGTGGACTGGAACCAGCGCGATCGCTAATTCTCAAAGCCTTAAGTCATGGTAAGCACGTCGTCACCGCCAACAAAGCCGCGATCGCCCGGTTTGGGGCAGAAATTTTTACAACTGCCAACCAAGCTGGCGTATATGTGATGTTGGAAGCTGCTGTTGGTGGCGGTATCCCCGTGATTCAACCCTTAAAACAATCTTTAAGCGTTAACCGTATTCATACTGTTACTGGCATCGTTAACGGTACAACTAACTACATTCTGACACGGATGCAAACCGAAGGCAGCAACTTCAGCGATGTTTTAGCTGATGCCCAAAAACTCGGTTACGCCGAAGCTGACCCCACAGCTGATGTAGACGGCTTGGATGCAGCAGATAAAATTGCCATCTTGGCATCATTAGGCTTTGGTGGACGCATCAATCTAGAAGATGTTTATTGTGAAGGAATTCGGCAAGTCAGCAAAACAGATATAGCCTATGCTGAAAAATTGGGATTTGTGATTAAACTGTTAGCGATCGCTAAACAATACACTCCCGCATCTTCCCTTTCCGTCAGAGTTCATCCCACCTTAGTGCCTAAAGTACATCCTTTAGCTAGCATCAACGGTGTTTATAACGCCATTCTCGTAGAAGGAGAACCCATCGGGCAGGTAATGTTTTTCGGACCTGGTGCGGGTGCAGGTGCTACAGCCAGTGCAGTCACCTCAGATATTTTGAATTTAGTTGCTGTCCTCAAAACTAGTACAGCCAAACCAAATCCACTCTTAACTTGTGGACATCAGGATTACTGTCAAATTTCTCCAATGACAGAACTAGTAACACGATTTTATGCCCGGTTCCTCACCAAAGACCAACCCGGAGTCATCGGTAAATTGGGTACTTGCTTTGGCAACTATGGCGTCAGTTTAGAGTCAGTTGTGCAGACAGGCTTTCAGGGAGGACTCGCGGAGATTGTAGTTGTGACTCACGATGTGCGGGAAGGAGATTTTCGGCAAGCCCTAGCAGAAATTCGTAATTTAGAAGCGATAGACAGTATTCCCAGTTTACTACGGGTGCTGTGAAGGGGAAATAAAGAGGCAGAGGGGAAAGAACTTATATTAATAATCTCCTCTACTCCCCTGTGCTTCCCTAATTGTTGTAAAGTAAAAACAAATTTTACGGTTACCAGGGTAATTACGATGACAAATCTGCCTCCTTCTGAACCGGAGTCATCTCAAAAAAATTCCCTTGGCTTTGATGAATTTATCGCTATTTTGGTTGCTTTCTCTACTATTGGCGGAATTCTGTTTTGGTCAATGTCTCGCAGTCATACAGGCTGGGACTTGAATGACCTAATCATACCCCCGACTCCATCTCCTGGGGTTGAACGCTATCCTGCATCATCTAGGTTAGAACCGAATGCAGATGCCAATCTCAACACCTTACCTTCTCCTCGAGATATCACCGTTGTTGAACCTAGAACTACTCTATCCCCAACACAAAGAGCGACTCTCCCCCTCATGATGTCATCTGCTAAGGTAGCTCCCATCAAGCCATCACACAGGCAAGCACCTTTCTCCTCTACAGACTTTGAGTCGTCAATTCAATCATCACCTTTGCCTTTAGTTACTCCTAAGGAGAAGAAGTCAATTATTCCGCCACCAATTGCATTTAACGACGTACCGACTGACTTTTGGGCAGGTCGTTTTATTGATGTTCTTTCATCCCGTGGGATTATCAAGGGCTTTCCAGATTATTCCTTTAGACCCAATCAGCCTGTAAATCGCGCTGAATTTGCGACCATACTACAACAAGCTTTTGACCAAAAGCTTGCTAAGTACACCATGTCTTTTAAAGACGTATCAGATAAATCCTGGGCAACATCGGCAATTGACCAAGCTATTACCACTGGATTTTTAAAAGGCTATCCTGATCAGACCTTTCAACCAGAACAAAAAATTTCCCGAGTGCAAGTTTTAGTGGCTCTTGTCAGTGGGTTAAATCTGCAAGAACCATCCGATCCATTGCAGGTCTTAAGTGTTTATAAAGATGCTCAAGATATTCCTGAATATGCTACTAAAAAAATAGCGACGGCTACAGCTAATGGTCTTGTAGCTGCTTATCCAGACCCAAATGTCTTAGCTCCCAATCAAGAAGCTACCCGTGCTGAGGTAGCAGTGATGATTCATCAAGCTTTGGTGCAAACAGGGAGATTAAAACAAATCCCTTCTCAAAACTACACACGATTAGCTAATTAAAGTCATGGCTACCCTACAGAAACGCCAAAGGCGATCGCCGAATGGGAAGGCCCTGGCGATCGCCGAACAAGAGTATACCGACGGTTAAATGTTAAGCTTCTGGAATATTTTTGCCGACGACTTGTGATTTGAGGGTTGTAATTTCATCAGTTAACTCTCGCCGGGTTGAAGCTTTGAGTAAATAGCGATAAACAAACCAGGCAGAGTAACCAATACCAATCAATTCAAAAGACGGTGCTACCAAAGGAATATCATTCAAAGCATCTAATATTGCCAAAAGTACCTTAACCGAGACAATTGCTGCCACAATTAAACCAATACTAACCAGGGGCTGCTTATATTGATTAAAGAAGCTTCCCAGGTATTCAGGCAGTGTTGCTAAAAAGCTAGAAATCTGTTCACCGTATTTTTGCCATTGCTCTTGAGACTGCACAGGAGGCTGGAGTTTAGTAATGGTTCCTGTTTGGTTGTTGATATCTGGCACTGTTGCCTCTTTGGACTTGGTTTCTGTGAATTCCGGTTCTTGCATTTTCACTCCCATAAATTTAACAGTTGAGTTTATCTAATCCGGACAATTACAACCAAAAGGCTGTTGATTAGGCAATGCATGAGGGCATCAGTACAACTGAGTTTGGCTCACAATAGGGTTTAGTGTCCTATAACCATAATTGCCCTGTCAGCTCTACTGCATCAACTACAAGGTAGACAGTCAGTAGAAGCATAGAAGTCAGAAGGCGGCATATAGATTAAAATCAGCTTTCCGAGTTCTATTATTTTGTGAATCAACTGGAATCCTCAGGTTGGATTATCCCATGCCGTGTCAGCTGCTCATAATAGTACTCATTCAAGTACAAATCATGCAAAAATCAGACCACCTCTCATTTATATAAGCATAAACGCCGATTTTATTTGATATTAAAGCTATCTTAAGCCGCGTTCGTCAATTAGCTCATTGGTCATTGATATTAATATGTAATAAAAGTTTTTATGTGTGCAAATAGACTAGACAAAATATTTGTTTTGTGATATGTGCATCTGAGCAGTTTTGACTGGAGGTAATTCCTCTTGACACTGACCTTGCAAGGTTCCTTGTGAGCCTCCGTTGGAGACTCACGTTAAAATCTATGCAAACTTGATAGCCTGGCGACGGCGTGACATCACCATTACTCCAGCTACCAAACCGATACCCGCCAAAGTCGCTGGTTCCGGTACTCTTCTTTTGACAATATTACCCCCTAGCAATTTGTCACTCCCTTCACCAGCATTTACACTCTGAAAGCGAGTGCTTACCCGTAGTGTGCCAGACTGAAATCCACTTAGAAATTCGCTTTCAACATCAGCAGCATTCAGGTTAGCACCACTTAAAGTAAAGCTAACATTAGTAGATTGACCTGCTGTTAAACCTTGCGTGGGATTACCACCATTAAAGTCTCCTGGGCCTGCGGAGCGAATACCAACATCAAACGTGCCAAAGGGTTGGAGCGTAGCTGGACCCGATATAGTCTGAGAAGTTAAAGATGAATTACCATAAAGCTGTGTAAAAGTACTGGACAGTGGATTGTAAGCGAATGTCAATCCATCCAAAATATCAAACCCAAAACCAACTAAAGTTGACTCAGTTGCACCATCTCCAAAAGTAGGAATTTGACCAGTAGTGTTTGTCAGAGCCAAATCGAGTAAAACATCACTTCCCACCTGAGAGAAGTTGAAGTTTACCTTTGCAGACGAACCAGTGCGAGTGGGATTAGAAGAAAAACTATCGGGGCCAAACAATATACTGAAGGCTTGAGCCGAACTTGGCATCATAGCCAAAGATGCAGCCGCAATACCAGCAGCTAATAAAGAAGGCTTGAATAAATTCAACAAGGCAGTTTTCATTGGGATTACAATTTCTATGTGCAAATTGGCACTACAAAATCATCAGTGCTTTAATCGGTAAGCTACCTAACTACAAAACACTAAGAGGATGTTTTTTGTATTTGCCAGAATACTTAACTAAATCAATTGGCTTTTAGTAAGTTTTATGGTTTTCATTACAACTGGATCTATGTTACTAAATATATAAAACATACTTAAGTATGTAAATAATTACTGTCCTCTACTTAGTCAAAACTTTATTAATTCACTCACTTTGTAAATTTACGACGAATAAATAATCAAGAATATCCAGCGATCGCAGAGTAGGTCAATGTTTTAACAGTATCAAGTTAATATCATGTTTGGTAAATTACTTGTCATCCATCGCTGCCAAGTTATGAATATTTGGGACAAAAAATCAACCTCCTGCAAAAGAGCCTTCTGCAAGAGGTTGATTTACAAGCATTAAAAATTACTGCTCACGAATAGGTGTGATTGGTTCAAACTGTAAAGGTTCAGGATTAAGCAACTGTTGCCAATTCTTAATTTGCTCCTGTGCCGCTCTGTAAGCCGTACTACTACTAGGAATCAACTTGGCAGTCTCAATAGCCCTAGGAATATCAGAATTCCCCTGAAAACGAGCAATATCCAATAATTGCTGACTCCATTGGTTAATTGCAATATTCGCATCCATCCGCAAGACGCTAGCTCTGGGCACTCTATCAGCCAGTCCTATTGCCTGAACTAAAGCTTCTGGTGTGCCAGTGACTGCCACTTCTTTTGCTCTATTCCAGTTTTCTCTAGCGCGGATTTGTCCTTGCCAATCCTCAATCGCTGACTTTGCTTCACCAGCAAGCGATCGCCCTGACAATGCCAGTGGTTGAGCTGTATTAATAGCACCCGTAAGATCACCACTCTGCGCCAGTATTCGGGCTTGATCTAAGTACGGCTGGTCTTGGATTCGCTGTACCTTTGCTGTCCATGTGCGAATTTTTCTCTGTGCTTCTGGATACAACGCCCGACCCCGACGGATTTGACTAGCTTCCGCGATCGCTGCTTGCAAGGAGTTAATATCATTCAGCCAAGCAAGTTGTTCAGCGCGTTCTAAATAAGGTCTATCTTCGATAGTCTCCACCTGAGAACGCCAACGATTCCTCTCTTGCCTAGCTTCTGAGGCGCGGGGGTTATTATTGGGGATCAGCTGTACTTCGGCGATCGCTGCTGATAAATATTCCAGCGTTCCCTGGCTAGCAAGTGTCCGCGCTTTTTCTAGGCGGGCCACATCTTCAATTTCCAACTGCCACCGGGCAATCAATTGTTGTGCTTGATCATAAACTGACCTGGAGGGGTCAATTTGCTGCGCTTGGGCGATCGCTGTTTCTAAACTAGATACCGTACCGATCCATGCACTCCTCTGAGCATCAGCCAAAGCGATAAAGTCTGCGACTTCTGTCTGCAAGCGTGTATTATCGGGAATTTGTCTAGCAATATCTAAAGCTGTATCTGCATCCCTTTTATCCAGATTTGCCTGGGCTAAATCCAGCATTTTCCGACCAAATGCGGGAATCATTTCTTGAGCTGTTTGATAAAGGTAGCTTTCTTGCTTAATCGACTCGGCTAGCTTGATCGCTTCTAGTAAATTATTTACTACTTTGCTATTTGCTAAACTTTCGGCTTTTGTTAACTTCTCACCATCTTCCCTAGCTGAGGCAATCAAGCTGTTTAATTGGTCGTACTTAGTACTTGCCCAGTATTTATTATCTACACGCAGTAGTTTAGCGGATAGCATAAATGCTGATTGCCAACGCCGTTGCTGTAGTTCGGCTTCTGCGTCCTTGTATATACCTTCTGCTTTCAACCAAGTTGACTCCCATTTAGCAATTTGTTCGTCTACTAATTTATATGCCGAGAGGTCTTCAGGTATTTTCCGCGCAGTCGCGATCGCTTCTTCTAAATTGCCTGCTTGGAAACTTTGGTCTGCTAACTGCAAAATCTCCTTAGACCATTCTTCTAAAAAACGATCAATCTCTCCCCGCAATGGGTGTTCCTGTGGCAATTCTTTAACTAATGCGATCGCTTGCAATAAGTCATTCACATTTTGCTTAGAAGCTGCTAACTGAGCGCAATGCAGCCGCACTGACGCACTAGCCAAAGGCCAAAAAATCGCTGGGCAACTGGGGGCAGTTGGTAGCTTTAGCAACATTGCCATCGCTAAAAATCCCACACTGCCAGGAATCAACGTTAATGTTACTGCCCACAACACCCAGCTTTTCATCCAGCGCGGCCATTTTCTAGCACCTTTGCTGGGTAAGCTAGTTTCTGCTGACTGCTCTTGTAAAGGTAATCCGGAATTGTCTTGTATTTGTCGCTTCACTGACTTAGAGGTAGAACCAGTAGCTGGGATACCAAATGCTTGAGTTTCACCGAATTGTGGCGTTCGAGATAATCTTTTTATATCATCTGGCTCTCCTGCTCTAGATGGGGGCCAACTTTCTGGAATATCCCGCTCTGTCATCTCTCACACCAAAATAGTTGAATAGCGATCTGTTTTAGGCTGATAATTCCGATGTTGCTATGGTAACTTTCTCATATTTTAAAAGCTACTTTTAACATGGTCTTTTCCACAAATACCACTAACAATTGGTTTTTTAAGTGCCCTTTTATACCTTAACCAGAAACTGAAGATTCTGTTTGCAAGTCCACAATTAACCGAGCCAGGTGATCGCTACTTGCCTGATAAACTTGACCGCAAAAGTCACAAGTTGCCTCAGCACCATCATCTTTAATAATCATGTCTTGCAATTCTTCTTCTCCCAAAATTTTTAATGCTCCCAGTACACGGTCAAAAGAACAACCACAATGGAAGCGCAGCATTTGACTTTCAGGAAAGATTGTCAGCCCCATGTCTCCTAATAGGCCATTAAAGATTTCTGGCAAAGTTTTACCAGCTTGTAACAACGGCGTAAATCCAGCTAAACTAGCTACCCGTGATTCCAACGTTTCTACGAGGGCTTCATCTCTGGCAGCTTTAGGCAAAACTTGCACTAACAAACCTCCAGCAGCCGTTACTCCACTTGCTCCCACGAACACGCCTAAAACCAAAGCTGAAGGTGTTTGTTCAGAATTTACTAGGTAGTGAGCCACATCGTCGCCTATTTCGCCCGAAACTAGTTCCACTGTACTAGAGTAAGGATAGCCGTAACCGATATCCCGCACTACATAGAGGTAGCCTTCACCTACTGCACCACCAACATCTAGCTTACCTTTGGCATTAGGAGGCAATTCTATAGATGGATTTCCGACATAGCCGCGTACTGTGCCATCTAAGCCTGCATCTACCAATATACCACCCAAAGGTCCATCGCCCTTGACCCGGACATTCACCCTAGAACCAGTACGCTTCATACTAGAAGCCATCAACAAGCCTGCTGCCATAGACCGACCCAGTGCTGCTGTTGCCACATAGGAAAGCTTGTGACGTTGCCTTGCTTCTTCTGTTAAACGAGTGGTAATCACTCCTACAGCCCGAATCCCACCTTCTGCTGCTGTGGCACGAATTAATTGATCTGCCATGAAAACCCTTACATTTCTTAACAAGTCTATCTTCTCTATTCTAAATTCTCATTCAGTAGAAAAGTGATGCCGTGGTCACCTGTGATTGTATTTGCAATATTAGAACTACAATTCATCAAGAGTGATCTTTCACGTTTAAGCAATTCTGAAAAATGCTGGGTAATTTTCAACAAAGCCAACTACGGATAGAAATCGCCGCATCCGCCAATGCAATTCGTGACAGTCTCCTGCATCCTGACCAACTAAATAAATGGCTTGTAGGGCAAAGCTTTGCTCCAGGAATGCCAGAAGAACTGCACACAGGATTTCAGTTTACAACTTGGACTGGGCCAGTTCCCATCCATCATCAAGTAGATGTGGCAAAACCCAACTGTTTACGCTTGCTACTTAGTGGAGGCATTGATGGCTTTCACGAATGGTATTGGGGAGAAGGTTGGGTGCAGTCACGTTTGGAAGGAGTTTCTATTCTACCCTTGAATTTGGGTCAAACCTTAAATTTGTTGAGTTTGCGTCAGTTTTTGACAAATTAAAGAGTGCTGAGTGCTGAGTGCTGAGTGCTGAGTAAAAATACTAGTCCCCAGTCCTCAGTCTCTCTTTCATGCTTGGCTATAAAATTCTCGTTCGTAGTAAGCGATTCATCGCTTCTTCCAGGTTATTAGGACTAAAGTCCTGACTACAAACTTTGAATTATTTACCTGATGCTACTTAATTTTTACTCGGCTTAACCACTAATACTGAACAATTAGCCTCTTCTACTACTTGACTGCTAACAGAACCCAGGACGATTCGCTTCATCCCTGTTAACCCCCGACTGCCAATTAGGATCAAGTCAGTTTTGTAAATATTAGCCAGGCGAATAATTTCGTCAGCCGGCTCGCCTGTTACCATCTCTAATTCACAGTTGACTGATAAATTTTCTTTGTAGGATTGTAGCTGTTTTTCAATCTGGAAATAAGGAAGTGTTGGGGACTCTGGATGAGGGCGATCTGCGGGTAGTTCCATCTCTGATTCTGGGGTCGGAAATACATGACAGAGAATGACTTTGGTATCGGGGGAAAATACCAAATCACTTAAAGTTTGAATTACTCTTTCTGCAATTTCCGAACCGTCTAGAGCTACCAAAACATTTTTTAGCACCGCTCATCTCCTAAAAGGTAGACCCCTTAATATAATTACCTGATACAGTTTGTTGGCAGTTACAGCCTTGGTGTCAGCTTCTAAATATATAGCTGTAGTCAGATTATGTAAAGACGCTGTTGATGACTCAAAGCACTGAAGCAACTGATTTATACTCAGCACTCAGCACTCAGCACTCAGCACTGCTTGATAGTATAGGAAAAAATTCAACATTCCAAATCATTCTTCTTGCTGAATTCGGCGTCGGACTGAATCGGCGTGGGAAGGTAAGCCTTCGGCTGTTGCCAGCACGTCAATTGCGCCAGCTACTTTTTGCAGTGCGGTTTGTGAATATTGAATGATACTGGAGTGTTTGAGGAAAGTTTCTACTCCTAAAGGTGAAGCGTAGCGGGCAGCGCCGGAAGTCGGCAAGGTGTGATTGGGCCCTGCTAAATAGTCTCCTACAGCTTCTGGTGTAGAGTATCCTAAGAAAATTGCCCCGGCGTGGCGAATGTTAGGAAGGACTGCCCAAGGATCTTTAACTTCTAATTCTAAATGTTCAGGAGCAAATTCATTGGAAAGTTCGGCTGCTGCTTCTAGTGACTCCACAAGCACAATTAAGCCATAGTGAGCGATCGCTTTTTCGGTGTCTATCCGTCGTGGGTGATCCACCAACTGTCTTTCCACCGCTACTTGCACGTTTTTAGCTAAAGCTGGATCTGTAGTCAACAAAATAGCCGCCGCCATTGGATCGTGTTCGGCTTGCGCCAACAAATCAGCTGCAACATTTACTGGATTGGCTGTTTCATCAGCAATGATTAGCACTTCGCTAGGCCCTGCCAAAGAATCAATCCCGACAGTGCCGTAAACAAGTTTTTTCGCTAGGGTGACATAAATATTACCGGGGCCAGTAATTACATTAACTTTAGGAATCGTTTCTGTACCGTAGGCTAAAGCCGCGATCGCTTGTGCCCCGCCAACACGATAAATTTCTTGTAATCCAGCTTCTTGAGCAGCCACCAAGACGGCTGAGTTAATCGCTTTCCCTACGCCTGGTGGTGTTACCATGACTACACGAGGTACACCAGCTACTTTGGCTGGAATAGCATTCATAAGTACAGTACTGGGATAGGCAGCACGACCGCCAGGCACATACAACCCTGCTCGGTCTACAGGGGTATAGCGTTTGCCCAGTACCACATCATCTTCGCCAAAATGTACCCAGCTTTTGGGGACACGCTGACGATGAAATGCTTCAATTTGGCGACAAGCCAACTGAATCGCCTGGAGCAACTCCTTCGACACCTGTTGATAAGCTGCATCCAGTTCCGAGCCTGTAACCCGCAATTCTTCTAGTCTTAGGGTTTGGTTGTCAAATTCGGCTGTATAATGCAACACAGCTTTATCGCCTTGGCGCTTCACTGCTTGCAATACTTCGCGCACAGTTGCTTCTTTGTGAAGCACCTGTTCATCGTGGGTGCGATCGCAGATACGTTGTAGTTCGGCTCTAACGTCTGCCTGCTGAGTAATGATTCGCAGCATGGAGTAAGGAGAATGCCAAAATTTAGTTAGAATACTTCCGCCTCAGAATCAGTCTTGCTCTTGACCCACGGGGTTGCCAAGCTAATCCTGATTCTCTTCTCTAGCTTAACCTGGATTTTTTTGATACTCCCAAGGCTGCCAGCACATGGTTTGCTTGAGAAGGCAACTAAATTGCTCAGTCCGATGTGCCTAGGTAGCTCACCTTAATGGCAAGCTCTTCGGTTTACGGCAGGGAGAGGATGTGCCAATTCCACTACCCTTGTACTCCTCCCTGCACTCCCTGTGGACTGACTGGTGGCATATTTGCACATCCAGTTTTCCTTAAGTTCAGGAGGAAGGTTAAAGTCTGAGTATAATTTTTGCGTATTTTTCTACTTTATTAGTTAACATTTGTAGAGACGCAATATTTCAGTTCTCTACACTGTGATATTTCAACCCCTGAATTTCAACCGTTCACAGTTTATTTATGCCTTCTAAATGTCTACCCCCTTGGAGATAGATACATTTTGGTCAGTGGTGAGAAGTTAGGATTACTATTTTATGCAAGTAATTTATTTTAACGTATTTTTTCATAAGTAGGGAGTGGGGATTGGGGAAAGTAACCAACGACTAATGACAAAAATTTTTTCAGAATTTCTGACATTGGCAGTATGGATGCTATATTAGTAAGTCTAGTAGTGTGTGTACATAATTAATAGTCTTTTTGGAATTGACTGTGGCGAATACAAAGTCTGCTCTTAAACGCGCCCAAATCGGAGAACGCAATCGTCTGCGTAACAAAGCTTACAAGTCGGCAGTAAAAACGCTGATGAAAAAATACTTTAGCGCAGTAGAAGTCTATGCAGCTAATCCTAACTTAGAATTAGAGCAAGAAGTCCAGGTGCGGCTGTCCGAGGCTTACAGCAAAATCGACAAAGCCGTAAAGCGGGGTGTTCTCCACCCAAATAATGGTGCCAGAAAAAAATCGAGATTGGCTAACAAACTCAAGCCTTTTACACAGGTAGCTGCTGAGTAATTCAGTCGTCAGTAATTAGTCAATATCACTGAATTACTGTGCGCTGACTGATGACAACTGAACTCATGACCAAAAACAACAATGCAGCTGATTGACACCCACGTCCATCTCAACTTTGATACCTTTCAACCAGATTTAGCATCAGTGCGATCGCGATGGCAAGAAGCGGGTGTAGTGCGATTAGTACATTCCTGCGTTGAACCATCAGAGTTTTCCAGTATTCAAGCCATAGCCTACCAATTTCCTGAATTGAGTTTTGCTGTGGGATTGCATCCTTTAGATGCCGATAAATGGCACAGCGAGTCAGCAGCCGAAATCCAATCTTTGGCTAGTTCAGAAGCGAAAGTCGTAGCCATTGGCGAAATGGGACTGGATTTTTACAAAGCTGAAAACTATGAGCAGCAGTGCCTAGTGTTTGCAGCACAACTAGCGATCGCCTCTGAACTCAATTTACCAGTGATTATCCATTGTCGTGATGCGGCCAAAGAAGTCAGGGAAATACTGCAAAAATGGCAGGATATCAAAGGTGAAAGCATTAGAGGTGTCATGCATTGTTGGGGTGGGACACCAGAAGAAACCCAATGGTTTCTGGACTTAGGCTTTTATATCAGCTTTAGCGGGACAGTAACATTCAAAAACGCTAAAGCTATCCAAGCCTCAGCCGCCATGGTGAGTAGCGATCGCCTACTAGTTGAAACAGACTGCCCTTTTTTAGCTCCCGTACCCAAACGGGGCGAAAAACGCAACGAGCCTGCCTATGTCCGCTATGTAGCGGAGCAAGTAGCTCATTTGCGTGGGGAAACAGCAGAAGCGATCGCCAATCAAACCACCCAAAATGCCTGTGAACTATTTGGGCTGACACTATAAAGCTTGCCTATTTATATCGTAGGTTGTAGTGAAAAAATAAAACTCTTGGAGGACAAAAGTATGCTAAGATTAATCCCTCCAAAACATTTATATTGCGCCATAATGATAAAGGAAGGAATTGAAAACTTTTAAGCTGAATTTTGTACTGTTATCAACTTGACCATCCACCTAATCTCTACATGCGGATGTTCTCAATACCTGACTGATGCTAGCAAAACAGTCACCCAGACTTTGGCAAAATATCACCTGTGCTGTATTTAACCTATAGAAAATTGTTAAACGTAAATTAGCTTGTGAGTAAAACCCACCAAAATCAAGGAAAAAATCCGAATCAGAGCCGCGTACATAGTCGGCTCTTTGCCTGTGTCTTAGGAGACCACCAGCAGTATAAATGGTGAATTGAGGGCACACTAGTCTAGATTTGCGTAGACTAATTCACGCGCTTTTGGGAGGGGACGTGAGGAAAGCGAAACAAATTCACAAATATTTCAGCCATCTGCTGTTGAGGAATCAACTTAATAGCTGGATTGTAGCGTCCCTTGATAGACAGCAAGGGCGATTACCCCCCTTGCCAACAATTCTCTTTCCAGCTTAAATTGCTGCGTTTACCTACACCTGGAAATCACAGGTGGCATTAGGAGAAGTTCCCCAACAGGTATGGACACAGCTTGGCGGTTAAAACCGTCCAAAAGCAGTGTCTTCTAAATAAAGTTTAACCAGGTTGACGAAGGTAGAGGCATGACTACAGAAACATATATGGAATCCGCCTTTTTGTTGCCCGACTTAATTGAGATCCAGCGTTCAAGCTTTCGCTGGTTTTTGGAAGAAGGGCTGATAGAAGAACTCAACTCCTTTAGTCCGATTACAGACTACACAGGCAAACTAGAACTGCACTTTTTAGGTCAGAACTACAAACTCAAGGAGCCAAAGTATAGCGTTGAAGAAGCTAAACGGCGGGATAGTACATACGCTGTCCAAATGTATGTACCCACACGCCTGTTAAACAAAGAAACAGGGGATATCAAAGAACAAGAAGTATTTATTGGCGATCTGCCTTTGATGACAGATCGCGGCACGTTTATTATTAACGGAGCCGAGCGAGTAATTGTCAACCAGATAGTGCGATCGCCTGGAGTTTACTACAAATCGGAAATCGACAAAAACGGGCGGCGTACCTATTCAGCTAGCTTAATTCCTAACCGGGGAGCTTGGCTGAAATTTGAAACAGACCGTAACGATTTGGTGTGGGTCCGCATTGACAAAACCCGTAAACTCTCGGCACAGGTACTATTAAAAGCCTTGGGCCTATCAGATAACGAAATTTTTGATGCCCTGCGCCACCCCGAATATTTCCAAAAAACCATTGAAAAAGAAGGGCAGTTTTCCGAAGAAGAAGCCCTGATGGAATTGTATCGGAAACTACGTCCTGGTGAGCCACCTACAGTGTTAGGTGGGCAACAATTGTTAGATTCCCGGTTCTTTGACCCCAAACGTTATGACCTAGGTCGCGTTGGTCGGTATAAACTCAACAAAAAATTACGGTTATCAGTCCCCGACACTATGCGTGTGCTGACTCCTGGGGATATTTTGGCAGCAGTGGATTACCTGATCAACCTGGAATATGACATTGGTAACATCGATGACATTGACCACTTAGGCAATCGGCGAGTGAGAAGTGTAGGGGAACTACTCCAAAACCAGGTGCGGGTAGGATTAAATCGCCTAGAAAGAATTATCCGGGAACGGATGACCGTATCGGATGCCGAAGTGTTAACCCCAGCATCCTTGGTGAACCCCAAACCATTGGTAGCAGCCATTAAAGAATTCTTTGGTTCCAGCCAATTAAGTCAGTTCATGGATCAAACCAATCCCTTGGCAGAACTGACTCACAAACGCCGTCTTAGTGCCCTAGGCCCTGGTGGTTTAACTCGTGAACGCGCCGGATTTGCCGTACGAGATATTCATCCCTCTCACTACGGACGTATTTGCCCCATTGAGACACCAGAAGGCCCCAACGCTGGGTTGATTGGTTCCTTGGCAACTCACGCACGAGTTAACCAGTACGGATTTTTAGAAACACCCTTTAGACCAGTAGAAAACGGGCTGGTGCGGTTTGACTTACCGCCAGTGTACATGACAGCCGACGAAGAAGACGACCTGCGGACTGCCACAGGTGATATTCCCTTAGATGAAAATGGTTACATCAAAGGGCCACAAGTACCAGTACGCTATCGCCAAGACTGGGCTACCACAACACCAGAACAAGTAGACTACGTAGCTGTATCTCCGGTACAAATCGTGTCCGTGGCGACCAGCATGATTCCCTTTCTGGAACATGACGACGCCAACCGAGCACTGATGGGTTCCAACATGCAACGGCAAGCTGTACCCCTACTCAAACCAGAACGTCCTTTGGTAGGAACGGGTTTGGAAGCTCAGGGAGCCAGAGACTCCGGGATGGTGATTGTCTCCCGTACCGATGGTGATGTCACTTATGTAGATGCCACAGAAATTCGCGTCCGTCCCAAAGCTGGTACCTCAGAAATTAAGTACAAACTTTCTAAGTACCAAAGATCCAACCAAGATACCTGTTTAAATCAAAAACCCCTTGTCCGGATTGGTGAGCGGGTTGTGGCTGGTCAGGTATTAGCTGATGGTTCATCCACCGAAGGTGGTGAATTGGCATTGGGACAAAATATCGTTATCGCTTATATGCCTTGGGAAGGCTATAACTACGAAGACGCGATTTTGATTTCCGAAAGACTGGTACAGGATGATGTCTACACCTCAATTCACATTGAAAAATATGAAATTGAAGCCCGCCAGACGAAACTGGGACCAGAAGAAATCACCAGAGAAATTCCCAACGTCGGGGAAGATGCCTTACGTCAGCTAGATGAACAAGGTATTATCCGCATCGGTGCTTGGGTAGAAGCTGGAGATATCTTAGTAGGAAAAGTTACACCTAAAGGTGAATCTGACCAACCACCAGAAGAAAAACTTTTAAGAGCCATATTTGGTGAAAAAGCGCGGGATGTGAGAGATAATTCTCTGCGAGTTCCTAACGGCGAAAAAGGACGCGTTGTTGACGTGCGCCTGTTTACCCGTGAACAAGGCGATGAACTGCCACCGGGAGCCAATATGGTAGTCCGGGTGTATGTGGCACAGAAGCGCAAAATCCAAGTAGGCGACAAAATGGCAGGACGCCACGGTAATAAAGGGATTATTTCTCGGATATTACCAGTGGAAGATATGCCATATTTAGCAGATGGTTCACCAGTGGACATCGTACTCAACCCCTTGGGTGTACCTAGTCGGATGAATGTCGGACAGGTGTTTGAGTGTATGTTGGGTTGGGCTGCTCATACTTTGGGAGTGAGGTTTAAAATTACTCCCTTTGACGAAATGTATGGTGAAGAGTCATCCCGCAGAATCGTACATGGCAAATTGCAAGAAGCACGAGATGAAACAGGCAAAGACTGGGTATATAACCCAGATGATCCTGGCAAAATCATGGTGTTTGATGGTCGCACAGGCGAACCCTTTGACCGACCAATCACCGTAGGTGTAGCTTACATTCTTAAGCTGGTACATTTGGTGGATGACAAGATCCACGCCCGTTCTACAGGCCCATACTCCTTGGTGACTCAGCAACCCTTGGGTGGTAAAGCACAGCAAGGTGGCCAGCGCTTTGGAGAAATGGAAGTGTGGGCATTGGAAGCCTTTGGTGCAGCTTATACATTACAGGAATTGCTGACAGTCAAATCTGACGATATGCAGGGACGCAATGAAGCGTTAAATGCGATCGTTAAAGGCAAGTCAATTCCTCGACCTGGGACACCAGAGTCCTTTAAGGTGCTAATGCGAGAACTGCAATCATTAGGATTAGACATTGCCGTCCACAAAGTAGAAACCCAGGCAGATGGTAGTTCCTTAGATGTGGAAGTCGATTTAATGGCAGACCAATCAGCCCGACGGACACCACCAAGGCCAACCTACGAATCTCTCTCTCGCGAATCGCTAGAAGAAGAAGAGTAGAGAGGAGAGAGGGATTGGGGACTGGGAAAGAGTTTTCCTCATCCCCGATACTCCATCCCCAATCAAAACTAAATACTCCTCCTAGCACGGGTGCATACCCTCGTGCCCTTACTAACTCATAACTTAGAACTAAATACTAAAGAGATGAGACCCGCCCAAACTAATCAGTTTGACTACGTTAAAATCGGCTTAGCATCACCGGAACGCATCAGGCAGTGGGGTGAACGAACACTACCTAATGGCCAACTAGTTGGTGAAGTTACCAAGCCAGAAACGATTAATTACCGTACTCTCAAACCAGAGATGGATGGCTTATTTTGTGAGCGCATCTTTGGTCCCGCTAAAGATTGGGAATGCCACTGCGGCAAGTATAAAAGAGTACGTCACCGTGGGATTGTGTGTGAGCGCTGTGGTGTAGAAGTCACCGAGTCACGAGTGCGTCGCCACCGCATGGGATACATTAAACTCGCTGCCCCAGTAGCTCACGTTTGGTATCTCAAAGGTATTCCTAGTTACATTTCTATTCTGCTGGATATGCCTTTGCGGGATGTGGAGCAGATTGTCTATTTCAACTCTTATGTCGTCCTGAGTCCTGGTAATGCGGAAACATTAACCTATAAACAGCTACTCAGTGAAGACCAGTGGTTGGAAATTGAAGACCAAATTTATAGTGAAGATTCTACTTTACAGGGCGTAGAAGTAGGTATTGGTGCCGAAGCATTGCTGCGCTTGCTGGCTGATATTAATTTAGAGCAAGAAGCCGAAAGCCTGCGCGAAGAGATTGGTAATGCTAAAGGGCAAAAACGAGCCAAGTTAATTAAGCGGCTGCGGGTAATTGACAACTTCATCGCGACTGGTTCTAAGCCAGAGTGGATGGTAATGGCAGTCATTCCTGTAATTCCCCCAGATTTGCGCCCAATGGTACAACTCGATGGTGGAAGGTTTGCCACCAGCGACTTGAATGATTTGTATCGCCGGGTAATTAACCGGAACAATCGTCTGGCACGGTTGCAAGAAATTTTAGCACCAGAAATTATTGTGCGGAACGAAAAGCGGATGCTGCAAGAAGCAGTGGATGCTTTGATTGACAATGGTCGTCGAGGACGCACAGTAGTAGGCGCAAATAATCGACCCCTGAAATCTTTATCTGACATTATTGAAGGTAAACAAGGACGTTTCCGACAAAACTTGTTAGGTAAACGAGTTGACTACTCCGGACGTTCCGTAATTGTGGTGGGTCCGAAGCTGAAAATTCACCAGTGCGGTTTGCCTAGAGAAATGGCAATTGAGCTATTCCAGCCGTTTGTGATTAATCGTCTGATTCGTAGCGGCATGGTGAATAACATCAAAGCCGCCAAAAAGCTGATATCTCGTAATGACCCCAGTGTCTGGGATGTGCTGGAAGAAGTGATTGAAGGACACCCAGTCATGCTCAACCGGGCGCCGACATTGCACCGCTTGGGTATTCAAGCTTTTGAACCTGTTTTAGTGGAAGGACGGGCGATTCAACTTCATCCTTTGGTTTGTCCAGCATTTAACGCTGACTTTGACGGTGACCAAATGGCGGTACACGTGCCACTGTCTCTAGAAAGTCAGGCTGAGGCGCGGTTGTTAATGTTAGCTTCTAACAATATTTTGTCACCAGCTACAGGTAGACCCATTATCACGCCTAGCCAAGACATGGTATTGGGGGCATATTACTTAACAGCAGAAAATCCTGGTGCTACCAAGGGTACGGGTAGGTATTTTGCTTCCCTGGATGACGTAATTATGGCTTTCCAGCAAGAACAAGTTGACTTACACGCTTACATCTACGTCCGGTTTGATGGAGAAGTTGAGTCAGACCAACCAGATGCAGAACCCCTGGAAGTCACAGAAAATGGTGATGGTACCCGGACTTTGCTGTATAAATTCCGCCGAGTCAGAGAAGACGCTCAAGGGAATTTGATTTCTCAGTATGTACGTACAACGCCTGGTCGTGTTATTTACAACAAAGCTATTCAGGAAGCACTAGCAGTTTAAGGGCTAGGGCCTAGGGAGTAGGGAGCAGAGGGGATTACTAAATATTTCTTTTCCCGATGCCCAATGCCCAATCCTAATGACTAACGACTAATGACTAAGGAATAATGACTAATGACTAACGAAAACGCAGTTTTTCGCAATCGTGTAGTTGACAAAGGTCAACTGAGAAAATTAATTTCCTGGGCGTTTACGCATTATGGGACAGCGCGAACCGCAGTCATGGCGGATAAATTGAAAGATTTGGGATTTCGCTATGCTACCAAGGCCGGGGTTTCCATCAGTGTAGATGACTTGATGATTCCGCCCACCAAGCGATCGCTCTTGGATGCCGCAGAAGAAGAAATTCGCGCTACAGAAACTCGTTATCAACGGGGCGAAATCACTGAAGTAGAACGCTTCCAAAAAGTAATTGATACTTGGAATGGTACTAGTGAAGCCCTCAAAGATGAAGTAGTCGTTCACTTTAAGAAGACTGACCCCCTAAACTCAGTGTACATGATGGCATTCTCCGGGGCGCGGGGTAACATCTCCCAAGTGCGGCAGTTGGTAGGAATGCGGGGGTTGATGGCAGATCCTCAAGGGGAAATTATTGACTTGCCCATCAAAACCAACTTCCGTGAAGGACTCACGGTGACGGAATACATTATTTCGTCTTACGGTGCCAGAAAAGGATTGGTAGACACCGCCTTACGGACTGCTGACTCTGGTTATCTCACCCGTCGGCTGGTGGACGTATCCCAGGACGTGATTATTCGGGAATTTGACTGTGGTACCACCAGGGGTATTCCTGTGCGGGCGATGACAGAAGGTGGCAAAATCTTGATTCCCCTAGCTCAGCGCTTACTGGGGCGGGTAATTGCCGAGGATGTAGTACATCCCACCACAAAAGAAGTAATTGCAGCACGTAATACCCCAGTTTCTGATGACTTAGCCACAGAAATTCACAAAGCCGGGGTGACTGAAGTCGTAGTGCGATCGCCTCTAACTTGTGAAGCAGCTCGCTCCGTTTGTCAACACTGTTACGGCTGGAGTCTGGCTCACGCCAAGATGGTGGACTTGGGCGAAGCAGTCGGGATTATTGCCGCCCAAAGTATCGGTGAACCTGGAACTCAGTTGACCATGCGGACATTCCACACTGGTGGTGTGTTTACTGGGGAAGTAGCGCAGCAAGTACGTTCTAAAACAGAAGGTACCATTCGTCTGCCACGCAAATTGCGAACTCGACCATATCGCACCCGCCACGGCGAAGATGCTTTGTATGTTGAGGTCAACGGGATTATACATTTGGAACCGAAAAAAGAAGGTTCTGAGACCCAAGCTACCCAAGAAATTCATGTAACTCAAGGTTCCACACTCTATGTAGTAGATGGACAACAAGTAAAAATTGGTCAATTGCTGGCAGAAGTTGCCTTGGGTGGACGCACAACTCGTGCCAATACAGAAAAAGCTGTCAAAGACGTAGCATCTGACTTGGCAGGGGAAGTGCAGTTTGCCGAAGTTGTCCCCGAACAAAAAACAGACCGTCAAGGTAATACCACAACCACCGCCGCACGGGGTGGCTTGATTTGGGTGTTGTCTGGAGAAGTTTATAACTTGCCCCCAGGTGCAGAATTGGTTGTGAAAAATGGTGATGCGATCGCCTCTAATGGTGTCCTAGCAGAAACCAAGTTAACGACTTTGCACGGTGGTGTGGTGCGCTTACCAGAAGCTACTCCAGGTAAGAGTACCCGGGAAATTGAAATTATTACGGCTTCTGTGGTCTTAGACCAAGCAACGGTCACTGTGGAAAGTTCCCAAGGGCGCAACCACTACTTAGTCACCACTGGTAATAACCAGGTATTTAACCTCCGGGCTACCCCAGGTACCAAAGTTCAAAATGGTCAGGTTGTAGCTGAGTTGATTGATGAGCGCTATCGCACCAATACTGGTGGATTCCTGAAATTCGCAGGCGTAGAAGTCCAGAAAAAAGGCAAAGCTAAACTCGGTTATGAAGTGGTACAGGGAGGGACACTGCTGTGGATTCCTGAAGAAACCCACGAAGTTAATAAAGATATTTCCTTGCTATTGGTGGAAGACGGACAATTTGTCGAAGCTGGTACCGAAGTTGTCAAGGATATCTTTTGCCAAAACAGTGGTGTGGTAGAAGTCACCCAGAAAAACGACATCCTGCGGGAAGTGGTGGTTAAGCCAGGCGAATTGCTGATGGTGGATGACCCAGAAGCAGTGATTGGGCGAGATAATACCTTTGTCCAACCAGGCGAAGAGTTTCAAGGGGTTGTAGCTACAGAATTACGCTATATCCAGTACGTAGAATCTCCCGAAGGCCCAGCATTATTGAGCCGTCCAGTTGTGGAGTTCGCTGTACCCAGTAATCCTGATGTGCCATCAACTACATCTGTTAGTCAACAAACGGGACGTTCAATTCAACTGCGGGCAGTACAACGATTACCCTACAAAGATTCTGAACGTGTCAAGTCTGTAGAAGGTGTAGAACTACTACGTACCCAGTTAGTGCTGGAAATTGAGCAAGATGGTGAACAAGACCATACTGCTTCTCCCCTTGCAGCAGATATTGAATTGGTACAAGATGTTGAAGACCCAGAAATTCACCGCTTGCAACTGGTGATTTTGGAATCTTTGGTAATTCGTCGAGATATTACTGCTGATGCCACCCAAGGAAGTACCCAAACAAGCCTGGAAGTAGAGGATGGAGATACCATTGCCCCAGGTGCTGTGGTGGCACGTACCCAAATCTTGAGCAAAGAAGGGGGTATTGTGCGGGGTGTACGCAAAGGCGCTGAAGCCGTGCGACGCTGCTTGGTGTTACGCGATACCGACAAAATTACCATGACTACTAGCGCCCAACCCACAGTGAAAAAGGGTGACTTGTTAGTAGAAGGTGCGGAAATTGCTCCGGGAATCTTTGCTGACGAATCAGGACAAGTATTAGCAGTGAACAATGCTACTGCTGGTTCTGCAACTGGTGAATCGGCTCTTAGTACACAACAGTACTCCATCGTCATCCGGGTTGGTCGTCCCTACCGAGTCAGCCCCGGTGCTGTGCTACAGATAGAAGACGGCGATTTAGTACAACGGGGCGATAACTTGGTATTGTTGGTGTTTGAACGCGCCAAAACTGGAGATATTATCCAAGGTTTGCCTCGGATTGAAGAACTACTCGAAGCGCGTAAACCCAAAGAAGCATGTATTTTAGCACGGCGTTCTGGAGAAGTCAAGGTAGTTTATGGAGATGGAGATGAAGCGATCGCTATTAAGGTTGTAGAACCCAATGGCGTAGTCACCGATTATCCCCTAGGCCCAGGACAAAATTTGATGGTACCAGATGGAGCAATGGTATCAGCAGGAGAACCTTTGAGTGATGGCCCATCCAACCCTCACGAAATTTTGGAAGTCTTCTTCAGCCTAGGTTCTGAGGAAGGAGTATATGCCTGTGCCAGCCATGCTTTGCAGAAGGTACAAACATTCTTGGTGAATGAAGTGCAAATGGTGTATCAGTCTCAGGGGATTGATATTGCCGATAAGCACATTGAAGTAATTGTGCGCCAGATGACCAATAAAGTCCGGATTGATGATGGTGGAGACACCACCATGCTTCCTGGTGAGTTGGTAGAGTTGCGCCAAGTTGAGCAAGTGAACGAGGCGATGGCAATTACTGGTGGTGCTAGGGCACAGTACACCCCAGTATTGTTGGGTATCACCAAAGCATCTTTGAACACCGACAGCTTCATTTCTGCGGCATCATTCCAAGAGACAACACGGGTACTAACCGAAGCCGCCATTGAAGGTAAATCTGATTGGTTGCGTGGGTTGAAGGAGAACGTGATTATCGGGCGATTGATTCCGGCTGGTACTGGTTACAATACCTATGAAGAACCCGGTGCGATTGATGAATATGCTGCACTGGAGAGCAACGGTGTCCTGGATGAAGTTGATGACCCTCTAGATATGGTGCTAGATGACCGCACAGCTCGCACTTACAATCTAGATTCTCCTGGGCTGGCGGAACCTGGATTTGGTAACCGCCGCGTCGAAAGGTCAATCTTAGATGATGAAGATGAGTTGATTGCTGATGAAGTCAGCGACCTCGTAGAAGATGAAGATGAAGATGATTACGAGGAAGTCGATGATGACGAGGACGATTATGAAGTTTAATTTCTCAGAGTAAAAACTTACATCAAAGGCAAGAGAATTATATCTTTTGCCTTTTTTTTACCCAAAAGCGAGGTATTTGGTAATCGTAGGGGATTATTAAAGTAAAAGATTGATCTTATCGTTCATTTTTGGGTAACTTAGTCAATCAATAAGGTATTTTTATCCTACGGCTGGAGATAAGTTGAAGTTGATCTTACTCAGTGCTGAGCATTCGTGAGAGGTTAAGATAAAGTAAATTTTGTCAATAAGTTAAAATACTTAAAATAATTTAAATAAGAATGATAATCGCGCGCGGGGGTGGAGGAAGGAGGCAAGCGACGCTCGCCTCTTCCTCC